>Ga0209636_10000003_pt1 | contig 226633 bp, 221 predicted proteins | sample DeeMarSWOR152_54_FD_187464 | JGI IMG/M metagenome (GOLD analysis project Ga0209636, IMG submission 187464) | Marine sediment microbial communities from White Oak River estuary, North Carolina - WOR-1-52-54 (SPAdes) (version 2) | ecosystem: Environmental > Aquatic > Marine > Intertidal zone >...
CAGTGTGAAGGCCAGATTAAAGGTCTTGCTAGACGAGCTGAGAGGAGGTGCATGGCCGTCGCCAGTTCGTGCCGTGAGGTGTCCTGTTAAGTCAGGCAACGATCGAGACCCGCGTCCTCTGTTGCTACTGGTCTTGAGCCAGGCACACTGAGGAGACCGCCGCTGATAAAGCGGAGGAAGGAGCGGGCCACGGCAGGTCAGTATGCCCCGAATCTCCCGGGCCACACGCGAGCTGCAATGGCAGGTACAATGGGTTCCGACCTCGAAAGGGAGAGGCAATCTCGAAAGCCTGCCGTAGTTGGGATCGAGGGTTGAAACCCACCTTCGTGAACATGGAATCCCTAGTAATCGCGTGTCACTAGCGCGCGGTGAATACGTCCCTGCTCCTTGCACACACCGCCCGTCGTTCCACCCGAGCGACTCTTGGGTGAGGCGTGGTCTTTTTTGGCTGTGTCGAATCTGAGTTTCGTGAGGGGGGAAAAGTCGTAACAAGGTGGCCGTAGGGGAACCTGCGGCCGGATCACCTCCTAAGAAACAATTTGCCAAATTGGAGGAGCAAGGAGAGCATCAGCGGAAACGTCAAAGCCCACTACAACCAATTTTTGACGGGGTTGCATGAAGTTGTAGAAAACAGGCTGTCTTAGGTATATAAACGGTTCAGGATATACAGGTATTGTTCTTGTACGGCAGAAAAGACAGTTAGGGGAATCAAGTCAATTCTGGGCTAATTTGGAAAAATCGTTAAATAATTCCGCTTGTAGTTTTAACAGTGATATAGAATAGTTGTTAGAGTTGGATAAAACAACTAGGAAGAGGGTGCTCAGGTCTTTGCATGTCCCGTGTATGTTGAATAACCGTCGCGTTTGCGGGTGGTAGCCAGTATTGGAACTTCCGAAGGAACAGAAAAAAAAGCTTTCAATCATTCTCATAGTAATGATTGCAGTGGCTAGCCTTAGCATGGGAGGACTAGTAGGGTATTGGGCAGGTTACACCTCTACTTCAAATCGAATTAATGATCTGCAAGGTCAACTATCAACGATTCAAGAACAAATCAACAATCTTCAAACAAAATCAGAAACAACCAGTCAGAACCAGAGCGATGTTTTGGAAATAATTGATGTACTCCAAGGTCAACTTTCGACGATCCGCGACCAAATCAATAGTCTTCAAGCGTCTAACGTAGCCAGCCAAAACACCAACGAAATTATGGCAGAAATTAGCAGCCTGCAAAGTCAACTGGCAACCCTGCATGAACAAATTAACGAGATCAGAGAAACTTACGTAACCTATGAAAATATAACTTATATTCTAGGAGAAACTGCCTCACTCTCCCAGCTTTACGAACAAGTCAGAGAATCAGTCGTCGTAATCCAAGCGTTAGTTAGCCAAACCGGAACAGTTCAAGGCTCCGGCTTCGTCTACAACTACACAGGACAGATGACCATCATAACAAACAACCACGTAATCGACAACGCCATAAACATCAACGTAACATTCTCAAACGGAAACACATATGCAGCCTCTCTTAAAGGCTCCAACCCAAACACAGACATCGCAGTGCTCACAACAAACGCTCCGCAAAACGAGTACAAACCCCTCATCATCGTCAGCTCCTCAACCCTAAAAGTCGGCGACCCCGTGATAGTAGTCAGCACTCCCTACGGTCTAGAAGGGTCAATGAGCAACGGCATAATTAGTGCACTGAACCGAACAATAACCGTAGACCAATATACACTAACCAATATCATCCAAACAACCGCCCCCCTAAACCCAGGCGACTCAGGCGGTCCACTAATGAACTATCTAGGACACGTGATTGGCATGGCTACAGCCATAGTTCAAGATTCTCAAGGTATAGGGTTTGCAATACCAGCAGACACAATCCTGCAAGATATTATGGAAATCATGAATCAAAATTGACAGGCACTCGTTTACCCTCAGATGCGACTATTTCACAAAAAGCGACAAACAACTATTCCATTGGTTTTCCGTAAAAGTATACTTTCCTTTTTGAGGATTAAATTTTAATCCAACTCAAACGAAAAATAAGTAACTATCCCAATTATTTTTGGCGTTTTATCTTTTTCTTTCTGGCTTTGACCAGTAGAATTGTCAAAACAGCCGCTATTATCAAGCCTATTATCAAGGTCCAGTACAGTAATGCCTTGACCCACTCGCCAGTTGGGTCGAGAGGTGCGTAAGTCGCGTAAATGCTCAGTTGATCTGTAGGACTAGAACTTCCAACAGGAAATGTGTCTGTTGCTGTGGGCTGTGAAGTATAATAGATTGCTTTATCGCTTACTCCCGTTGCAAAAAAATAAGTGCCAGCGCTATAAAAGAGAATACCGAGCCAGTAAACCGTATTTGGAGTTCCAGTGTATGACACGGGAAAGTCAACCCACCTCCCAGAAGTTCCGCTTTGATAAACTTCTCCACTCGCCGCAAGCAAACTTCCCGGTTTTCCATTGTCATCGGAATAGATTACAGCTTTCGCTGAAGTTCCTCCCGTAGCCAAATACACGTTAATTTGTGATGTCGTTCCAAAATCTGAAGGACTTGTGAAATTAGAAAGATATACTCCGCCGAAAGTTTGGTTGTTGAAATCTCCAACACTTGTGTATCCAAAAATTTGTGATGCTGCAGTATTGCTCAGAGAAGACCCTGCAACCATTGTTGAAGATAGAAGTAGGATTGAAACAACCACGGCAAAAGAGACCATGATTCTACGACTTACCATCAGTAGTTCACTTTATCGAGAAAGTGATTCCCGAGTTTAAAGGTTTATCCCAAATCAGTCTAAATAAGTCTATTGTACCGTTCCCTTTTTTGACTAATAACGGCATAGGTGCATACTGCCTTTCAGTCGCTGCCTCCTGATTACCACAAGTCACTTTTTTGGTTGGATTAAAATTTAATCCCCAACCCAAAGAGGTTATAGTTTCGGTCACCTCATAATTGCAAGGAATTGCCAAAAGTTTTTATGGAATTGGTCATTTCCTTTGTGGGGGAAGGTGAGTGACAAAACAAGGAATTCTTCTTACATATCTGCTTTTGGCATCGTTAACCATTTCCACTATAGTATTTATCCTTCCACCTGTCAAAGCAGAGCCAACGACTTGGACTGTGGATGACGATAGTCCGGCCGGTTTCTCGACAATCCAAGACGCAATAGATGCTGCAAACAATGGAGACAGCTCACCAATAGAGTATGAGTTGAGTATTGCGGTGATTGGTGCTGGTAGTACTTCCCCCGCTGTTGGTTCTTATACTTACGAGAACGGAAGTGAAGTTGCTGTTAGAGCTATTGATTCTTCTTCTGCTTATGGCTGGTTGTTTGAATATTGGATTCTTGATGGTTACACAATAGGAAAGAAGAAGAATAATCCATTACATTTAACAATGGACAAAAATCATACGTTGACGGCTGTTTTTCTTCAAGCTCCCATCCCTTATCCTACACCAGAACCTACGCCTTCACCATCTCCTAGTCCAGAACCGACAGCAACCCCTACTCCAACGCCTTCACCAACAGCATCGCCATCGCCAGAGCCTACACCAGAAAACCCAGAATTGACATTCCGGGTCATTTTGCCACTATTCATAATTGCAACACTACTAACAGCAATTTTCTACTTCAAGAAACGCAAACGCTAAAAAGAGAAGATTATTCACTTTCGCTTCTTTATGGACTGCTTGCTTCATGTGTGAGAGTTTTATTTTATAGTTTATAGTATTTCGTATTGTGTTTTGTGTGATGAGGTAGAGGAGTAGAGATAGGGGTAGAGGGGAAAAAATTAAAATTTAATCCAACCAACCAACCAATTTCATGACCAGTCAGTGCTTTCCAGAAGCCGTGTTTTGTTTTTCTTCTATTTCCTCAAACCTTTTAATTATTACATTGAAATTAAAATTATTATCAACGATTTCTTCAAGATCATCAATCTTATCAAGTGTGGCGCTTATCGTCACGTTTGATTTATTTGAAGATATTGACGTTGCTGCGTTTTCTCGTCCCGCGTAATAGCCTACGCCGCCAATCACGTACGCAAGGGTAGCGAGTACCAAATATGGAGCAATCACAGCTAAGGCAGCTGAGATTAATGCTTGATCGAGGTAAGGAGTTTGGGCAATCATAGATATTATACTAATAAAAGCGCCAAGCGCAGAGATGAGCAAAACCGAACCCCATACAAGAAAAATATAACCAACTACCCTCCACTTATTCAATTAAGGTCGCCTTAAAAGTATAGTTTAGAACAATTCTATGGAATTATAGTTTATGAATTCGAAAACAATATCAAAAATTGTTTATTCCATGTTCGTTTGTGTGACAGACAGAGACAGACAGGGAATACACGGACACACACGCACGGGCACCGGAAGACGCACAGGAGAGAGAGAAAAAGATTAAAATTTAATGCAAAAAAAGGAAAAAAGATGAACGCGTCAGAACATCACGCTGTTTTGAGTGTGTCGCACCACTCAGCGATTTTCTTTTTCGCCTCTTCCTTGTTCTCAAACGCTTTCGCGGGCAAGGCTAACTCGCCGACAAAGGTGGAGTTCAGCATCAACGCTTTGGTCTTCTCTACGGCTTTCCCCAAATTCGAATCCGAGAAGAACAACGCCACCTTCTTCCCCGACAAGTCATTCTTGTTCACGTATGTTCTGATTGCTGGCGTTGGACTCCCAGCCCAGACGGGTTGTCCGATGATTATGAGATCATAGTCAGTTGGATTTCTACTCGTTTGGGCAATCTCGGTTTCTTTTCCTTGCATAGCATCCCTGCCAGCTGGTAGGAAGGCGAGTCTGCCTTGGCGTTTCTTCAAGTCAATAACCTCTTCTATGTCTGCTCCAAGTTCTGCCGCAATTGTTTCAGCGGCGAATTTCGCGTTTCCAGTTCGGGTGTAGTAAACTACCAGAGTTTTCATTGTCATTCCTCAATTGTTGGTTAGAGTGGTCTCGGATAAAAGACTATTTATATACTTTGATAATTTGCGTGTGTTTTTATTTGTTTGTTTTTTGTTGAGAGAGAGTTAGTTAGAGAGTAGGAGAGAGTAAGAGGAAGAGAGAGAAGAATTAAAATTTAATCCCAAACCCAAGATTAACAAAGTCGTACGCGTGAATCGATTGTTCCTTCGGTTGCAGTTGCCGTGATTTTCATTTTAACCTTTCATATTTTTTAGGGCCATCTCTGCAGCGTTTACTAATTGGTATGCGATAGGTGAAGCTGTAACTGCAGGATGTGTTCCTATCTGGAATGCCGCAATATCGTTAGCCCTCATCCTATTCTGAATGCATGCACTGATCGTGTTGATAAGTTCTCCAGCACTTGGACCACCTCTGACAGCTCCGCCAACCAATTCTCCGTTTACTTTATTAAATACCAGTCTGACCCACATCTTGGACATGCCCGGCATTCCTCCAGGGTGCCTATCGGGAGCTTCAGCTTCCCCTGTTACCACGTCGAATCCACATTGTTTTGCACCTTTTTCGCTCATCCCAGCCATGGCCACCGTTAGGTTCCCAAGCGCCGTGGAGAAAACCCCCACAACTCCTGGGTTTTTCCTGCTAATTTCGTATAGATTTGCGCCTGCAACACGGGCTTCGGTTGTAGCTATTGACGCAAGTCTTAAACCTGAAGGTTGACCAGTAAAGAATGAAAATTTACTAGCGCAGTCGCCACACGCAAAAATATTCGGGTCTGACGTCCTCATAGTAGTGTCGACAATTATTCCCCCTTTGCCAACTGCCAAACCAGCTTTTTCAGCAAGCACAACATTGGGTCTCACACCAATCCCAATAATCAACATATCTGCCTTTACTTCTTGACCGTTAGATAGTTTAACAGCTGTAATCTTATCATCGCCCAGCACCTCCTCTAACCTGGCCCCTGTAACAATGTTTATACCTTTATCTGCGAGATAGTCTTCGACCTCTTGGCAACATCTACATGCCTCTTCACCAAAAGCAATTTGCAAACACTGGTCAAGCATTTCCACGATTGTTACGTTGACATCCCGGTTCTTCTTGCATTCATCAGCGAATTCAACTCCAATAAACCCGCAACCCAAAATTACTAGATTTTTCACGTCCTTTAAAGCATTTAGCAGGCTTTTTAGATGTTGAACATCCTTCTTTATTGGATAAACATTTTTCTTATCAATCCCAGGAATAGGTGGAACTAACGAAACTGACCCAGTTGCCAGCACCAACTTATCATATATTACTGATTCTCCGCTTGCCAGAGTCACCTTTTTTTCCGCTGGATTCAGCTCCTTCGCCTCATCTACAACGAGCTCTATATTATTAGCTTGAAGCACACTGTCAGGTATCAAGTTGTTCTCTGGGGTCCCAACCGTACCAAATATATATGGAATACCACAAGGTATCAGCACTTGTTTCTCTTTCCTTATCAAGAGTATGTTTTTTTCTGGATAATGCCTTCTTGCTGTTATCGCTGCTGGAATTCCAGCTGCACTACCCCCTATCACCACAACATCGGCTTGTTTCATATCATACCTTCCGTATTGACATCGTTATTAACGCGTTAATTCTGTCATAAACATACCCTAATAAATTCATCGGCTGCGCGCGCTATTTCATGCATAAACTCTTAGACTTGCCGCGTACACCCCCACCACTCTTCGTAGGGCTAGGGAGATTGGTTGGATTAAATTTTAGTCCCCACAAACTTTAGTTTAGTACTTGCCTAACCTTTCTAAATAGTCCAGAAATTCTTTCAATTCTTCTTTATTCATAGAAATTAGTGAATGCCGTTCCGTTTTAATATATCTGCGAAGAGATTCCAAGCATTCTTTAGCTTTTACATCTTGTTTTACGGTTCGTATTTGGTCACGTTCTATTTTTATTCTATAGAGTGTTGCAATAAAGGTTGCAAGAACAACCAGAGTATTGCTAATTATAACTATGATTTCGAAATCCATTAATTATCTCCCTCATTTTTTGCCAGTTTCAATCTATGCAATGTAAAAGAGTTATAGCTTGCCTTTACATATGCTTTTTGAGATCTAGCCCTTTCTGCCTAACCAATTTTTCTCCTACTGCTTGCTGAAGCTATTACTCTTCCTTCAAAAACAAAAATGTCTCGGTACTCTAAAAAAGTTTTTTGGTGGTGGATTAAAGTTTAATTCCCACTTTTTATAAAATTAAATATCAGTTACACAAGGTAATTAGTGGTTATGAGTGAAATTTCAAAAAAGAGGCACGGGTTGGGTTCTGAACATCCGCTTTGCGATCGAATTCAACTTGTTATATTAGTCTTGTTTTTTGTCATCTGGGGGATTGATTCTTTAAGCTTCTTTATCTTTGGATACTCAACTGTCCTTTTTGGAGCAGTTTCTGCTCCAGTGCTTTTCGTACCAGCTATTGTAGTCTTGGGTTTTGGCTTATATCTCGTAGCAAAATCGCACAAGGCAGTTTTTGATGATGATGGCCAACGGGGGCTTATTGATTCAGGCGTGTATGCTTTGGTTAGACATCCCATGTACCTTGGAATCCTATTCTGTTGCCTCTCATTGCTATTCTTCAGTGTTTCACTTCTTTCAGTTGGAATCTGGATGGCTTTTTTCATCTTCTACGATAGAATGGCAACATATGAAGAAAAAAGTCTCATTCAAATATTGGGCGAAGAGTACACTGCTTATCAAAAACGAGTGCCTAAATGGTTTCCCCGATTACACTAATTCCACTATAATCGTAATACTAATCTGAAAAACATTCAAATTCGTCTTCCAAAAACTGCACTTGTCTTTTCTTAATCAAAATTTTGGGTTTGGGGATTAAATTTTAATCCCACACAAACTGTTTTTCTGAAAGAAAACCCCATACGTAAGCGGCATGAATAGCTAACCTCAAAAATCCCCTTTAAACCCACGCATAACCTTTTCGCAAAAAACTAAATACAATTAAAAACAAAGAAACGTCAGAACGGATGTTTTATGAGAACAACCAAAAAAATGAAAAAGCCAGCTTGCCTGCTCATAACAGTAATTCTAGGACTCTTAATAACTTCATGCGCAACAATCACGTCTGTTTCCGCTCAACATGGCTTCAACGCGTTTTTAGGCAACTCGATAGCTGATACTGAAATCGACGGAACCATCGGAAACGAATGGAACGACGCAGGCAACTACACCAACGTCGCCATCAACCCACAAGGAACCGCTGAAATCTGGACAAAACACGACGGCACTAGGTTCTATTTATACACTTCCTTAGCGCTATTATGAACTGCAGTCAGACACTCTGGTGAACGGCGTTGACACTAGACCACTTCTCTCTTCCAAAAGAGATTCTAATAGACGACTCAGGATGGAGCGACCTCCTCCTAGGCGTAGTCATCGGAGCGCTCAAACCTCCAGACCGAAGGTACATGGAACGCAGAATCCCCACATCATCCTTTCAGCCTCCTAACTTCAAAAACAAAAAATACCTAGAAGACGCCGTGAAGATTGCCGACGAAATCATTGAGGTTATGCGGCCTGATGAGGAAACCCACTTCAGAGTTTGCTCCGGATACGTTCTCTCCAGCGTGCGCAGGCACTTGCAAAACCGAGGTTTTAGAGTTGAAAAATTCGAAGTCACAGGCGAACTCCACGAGATGGTTGAAAGGGGTTACGTGAGATGGTGCGTCGAAGTTGGAGTACCAGAAGAAATATTGAAAGGCAAGAGACGTTTCTGGACTATGCTGGAATGGGTAGCTGAGATGCCTCACCTGAGAGAAAGCCTCGTAAAGACGGGCTGGGCAAGTTGGGAACGAAAATGGCGAGAAGAAATATTCAAGCATCCCCCAGATTTACGCCGTTAGGATGCTGGTTACTGCAATTTCTTCTGTTTTGTCTCTTGCAGTTTTTCCCATTCCAGTCTAGTTTGCTTAATTATTGAATCTATACTCTTTGGCTCCGAGAGATCAACTATTACATTTTCTAATTCATATTTTACTAACGACGCCACTTCAATTGGCCTCAAGGGTTCATTCCTAGCCGCTTGATACGTTTTTAATGCACGCAAACCAAACTTAACCATCAAACTTTGCAATTGCATTCTCAAATTCACTAGCTCATCTCGACTTTCTTTCATCAGCTGGTCAAAGTTTTTTGATGCTGGCATCTTTTTCTTTTCTGTCATCTCTCAACCACCAATTCAAAGCTATCCATATCTTCTTTCGTCTCATTATAACTTTTCCTTCTACTTCTTTTAAGAGAAAGCATAGCAATAAGGGGCAGTTTATATTGTTGGTTTGGTTGGATTATTTGAAGTTCTTCAGTGATAAAAGTTGTTTGAGGTCGTTTTTCATCAAATTTATCCACCCATGTTCAAAATGGAAGCAGGCATTATCGCTGATTATTCTGATTCTGCAGTTGCTTTGACAATCAGACTCTTTTTGGGGAATTTTCCCGCACTTCACTTTGCATAGATCGTTAACATAATTGTTTATCCGCAGAAAGAGCCTTTCTGGCTTGAAAGTCGGCATATAGCGCTCTGAAATTCTCTGGATACCCTTTTGTAGCATTTCCTGCTTTGCAGCATCTGTGAATCTTTTGCCTAAAAGGAAACCTTTGTCATAATCCTCGCGCTCCATAACCTCCAACATCTTTCGAACAGTGTCTATGCCAACAACTCCAGAGCTCGATTTGGAATTTACCACTCGCAACAAAATCTTTTCGTTTGATGCTTCATCCAAGGCGGTTACATCTATTCCCTCATCCCATTTTTCCCTCTCCTCACAACTATAGTTCCGCACTGCCATCACTATTTCCAGTTCATCTTGAATACCCATCTTAACCCACTCATCTTTTTACTATTTAATGGACCTCGGATCCTATCAAAAGGTTACAAGCGTCTAATACTCTAAAACCATCCTCACTGCTTATGTGTATACTCGCCATGGTTAATATATCCTTCTATAAGCAACGGATTTTCAGCACTCAAACTTTTTTCACCCATCACTTGGCATCGTCCACGTCACTTAATCCAAACCAAAACCGTTATCGCGATTACCAGGGTTAGTTAAATAAAACGTCACCTAACCAAGCAAATGGTTACACTATCGCTCCACGGTTTAAACAGAGTTATCCATAACTGGAGGAGCCTTTTAACTTATTAGCCATAAAAAAGAAGAGTTGGGAAATCAATAAGTGTAGCTAGCTGTTACAAGTGCAGTAACATTATCAGCCTGTTCTGTGTTGCCTACTCCGACTTCTATCCCGCCGGGTAAGACGGGAAAAACCGCTATTCCACTTGTTCCCACCGTCACGTTATGGTCATAATTAACTCCATGAGGGGAGGAGTAAAACACTCGAGCGTATGTTGTGTTACTCGTCGATTCAACACCAACGGAAACATATCCCGCATACTCTATTATGTCAGCCCAAGCCATGGTGTAGTCACTTGCATTCTGAGTTAAGCCATAGTCACTCACCAAATACACTGTCTCGTTTAGGTAGATTATGTTAAGATAGTTTAAAATTCGCGAGTTCAACGTTTGTATTGCTTCCTGCGACTCTACTAGCTCGATTTTAGTTTGTTCGAGATTATCTTGAAGGGATGAAACTTGCGAATTCAAAGATGAAACTTGCGAATTCAAAAATGAAATCGCGCTGTCCTTTTCTGCTATTTGGGATTCTAAGCTGTTTACCATTGGCATGTAAACTGCAATTGCACCGACTAAACCAGCTACAAGAACAATGCATATCATTCCCAACGCAATGGCTACCCTTCTACCAACAATTTTCTTTTGACGCATTTTTTCAGTCACTTTTCCCATTGCGGACACGCGCGACGGTTTGGATAAGGCTTCTGATGTGGTTGAAGGTCTACCGGGTGGTGGCACAGTTTTTGCTTTTGGAGTAACTTCTGGAGCTTTTGGAGTAACTTCTGGAGTAATTTCGGTTGAAGATGGCAACTGCTTTTTAGTTTCTTGCAATCCTTTTGTGAAATCAAACAATTCTTTACCCATTAGCTTTTTGATGTCGTCATAAGTCCCTTCCAATTCAACTTGAACCTCGCCTATTCGCACTGAAATCCTTGAGTGCTCTTTCTTTTGTTCATTTTCGTCTGGCATGTCTATACCTACGTTCTAGTTGGCAAGTTTCTATATAAAAATCTAAGCATTAACCGAGAGACGTAAATCCTTTCTCTTCGAATTCTGTCTTTTTGGCGCGCGGCAAAACTTTTTCCAGAAAAAAGACAACCAAAAAGAGAGAAATGCAAAAGACGCTATCTCTTTTCCTTGTTACCTATTCTATATGTTGAGGTTTTGCTTGTTTTTCCATAGACATTGTTCAGGGATTCTCACTCACCGTTTTCGTTAAGATGACTATTTTCACCATTTTTCCCTCTTCTAGAATCAAAAAAGTTCTTCAATAAAAAAATAAATCTAAAAAAGGCCTTATCGAAATTATGGTAAACCGCTCTGCCGAACTTGCACTCCAAGAGACTATAAAGTGATTGGATAAAGTTTAAATTTCTTGCTTTTTATCTGTTTGATATGTGGAGTGTTTATGGCGTATTGTTCAAATTGCGGTGAAAAACTTTCCGAAGACGCTCTCTTTTGTCCAAAATGCGGCACCAAAACAATTAAAGGCGTGGAAACAGCCGCTCCAACAATTTCGGATGAATTAAAAGAGACATTTACTAAAATGAGTCAAGAGCTTGAGAAAGCTTTCTCTGTAGCCGCTAAGGAAATAAATGCTGCGTTTCAAACTGCTAGTGAAAACATTAAAAAATCGCTTAAAAAAGAGGCTGTGGCTTGTCCTAACTGTGGAGAGAAAAACCCAAGCGATGCTATTTTCTGTTATAAATGCGGCAAAAGAATAAAGGCTGAATAAGAAATGTGCGGTGTGGAGAAAGTGGATGGCAAGACCCCTTTCCCGCGCGTGCCATTTTAATTGTAGATTAGCATATGCACATTTTAGGTTTTATATATCCAAGGCGTTTAAGAACAGCCAGAATTCTTCAACAGTTCTTATTTTTCTTATTTCCAAGTATTCTGGTTTAAAACTTGCTCCTTCTCCAGAAGACTCTTTGTAGTAACCTACTGTGTGAGGATAACGCTTTTCAAATTCCGGATTTTCCAAGACTTCTTCTAATTTTCCAAGTTTTCCAGCTTGGTTGGTTCCTTTTTTCCTGTCTATGAGCATTACACTGTAGTTAAGGTATTTTCCCTTGTTTCCGTATCTCGGAAAGTAAACTAGCCAGTCGATTTCCATGAAGTGAAATTTTTTGGTTTCGTTTTCCAACTATGTTCAACCAGTCAATTGTCAAATAACGATTTAAACATTCTACGTCAGTGCACGTGTTTTTTCGATTTGCCCCTGCAGAAAACCAGCCTGGAATCCTATGCCTCTTGTCATGCGCGTTAAAGCTCGATGTCTTTCATGTCTGCTACAATAAGATAGTAGGCAGCTAAACCCTTCCAATCTCCCCAGTTTTTGGCGATTCTCCGCGCCTCTGCGCCGGTAATCATTTTTCCATCACAGTAGTAATGCGAGATAACACGTCTCAAGCCCAAATCGTCAGCAGGCAACGCTTCTAACCGTTGCATTCCCCGGAGCATTGTAAGCTCAGCGGTCCAGACTCCAATTCCTCTTATTTCGTCAAGTTCCCGGATGATTTGTTCCGCGCTCTCATAGTTTCTGAGTTTCTCTAGGTCCAGTTTTCCTTGAGTTATAAGTGTGGAAACTTCCTTAATGTACTCAGCTTTTCGGAGGCTTAGGCCACACTGGCGAATTTCGTCGGTACTTGCGGAAGCTAGTTTTTGCGGTGCAGGATAAGCATAGTAAGTGTTGCTTTCCAGCTTTAAGATGTCGCCGAACTTTTTGGTAATCTTGCTTTCTATAACGTTCGCTACTTTCAGCGAGATTTGCTGCTCAACAATTGAATCAACCAGTGCTTCAAAGACTGTTTGTGTTTTTGGATTTTTTAGTCCCCAGAGCTTCCGGGTTAAGTACGCCATTATTTTGTCGTTTTTTACTTCTTCGTAGAAAGGTTTTAGGTCAAAATCCAAGCTGAAAAGGGCGTTGGCAGTTTCTTCTGCTTTTTTCTTGTCCTCTTCCGTTATTGCGCTATTCGACCTGAGTTCAACAGATAGTTTTGGCTTATCAACAGTACCAGTAGATTCGATAGTAGCAAGAATGAGCTTGCCATTAACGCGTATTACTTGCCAAAACCTGCCATTTTCGTAGTTGCGGATTTGCTTATCACCGTTAGCGAAGATTTCGCAGTTTAAGTCAAAACGGAACGGGGGCAAAGCAGCAATCGTTATCTTTTCAGTGTAGATCATTGTGTTTCATCCTGTAAGCGCTATAACCGCTAAAAACGTTTCTTAGCAGTTATAAATAAGCCTCAATGCACACCTGTATTGTATTAGTTTTCCTAAAGGATTTTAACTTGAAGTTGGCGTATTAATAAGCGTCAAAGGATGGATTAGTCATGCGCATTGTGTTGCGAATAGGCGGTTCAGTAGTGGCGTCGCCAGTCAACACAGAGTTGATGAGCAAATACGTTGACTTGCTAAGAACTCTGAAAGAGCAAGGTCATGAGGTTGCGGTGGTTGTTGGCGGCGGATCACTAGCTCGAGAGTTTATTGCTATTGCGAAAAATTTAGGACTTGACGAACAGGCTCAGGACGAAATCGCCATTTCTGTTTCACGGCTTTTCGCTCAGCTTTTCCTAAAAAAACTCGGCGAGATGAGCGGCAGGAAGGTGGCTTTAACACTTGATGACGCGGCTGAATGTCTAAGCGAAGGCAAAATTGTGCTGATGGGCGGTTTGAAGCCAGGAATCACCACAGACGCGGTCGCAGCCTTAGTCGCTGAACACGTGAAGGCTGACTTGCTGGTTAAGGGCACCAATCAGGATGGCATCTACAATAAAGACCCGCAGAAATATGCCGATGCAGTTAAGTTTGATCATCTGTCATTTGACGACCTGCCCAACGTTTTTTCTGAGAACAAGCATAAAGCGGGGATGCACCAGATTATCGACCCTGAAGCCGTCAAGATTCTGAAGCGCGAGCGCATGAAGCTTGTTGTTGTGAATGGGTTTAAACCTGAGAACATTTTGGCAGCTGTTAAAGGCGAAAGCGTTGGCACAGTGATAAGTTAAGTTGTGATTTGTATTTTTGGTGCGTTAAGTTTAAATATCACCTTTGATATCACCTTTGAGGTCAATAGTGATACGCCATGTTCCCTCCCGTAAAACATTGGATGAGACACACCGCCATGGTACCTAAAGGCTTCATCCGCTATCATGTTCTCGAGGTACTCAACCAAAGGCCCATGTCCGGCTCGGAAATAATGAACGAAATTGAAAACCGAACAGGTGGTTTCTGGAAGCCTAGTCCAGGTTCCATATATCCACTTCTAGCTTGGTTACAGGATAATGGTTACATCAGAGAGTTGCCTATAGAAAATGGGTTGAAACGCTATGAGTTAACAGAAAGCGGAAAATCATTGTTTGAAGAGCAGAAAAAAATAAAGAAAAAAGTTAGAGAAGAAGGCGGTTTCCTTCCCATGCCCTTTGTTGACAGTTTACTCTTTAAAATACCACCTGAAAAAACCGTTGAAATTCGCGAATCCATTAGACGACTGGTTATGGCATTTTTCCAACTAGGCGGCACGTTGCAAGAGAAGTTCTCTGAGCAAGCTTTAAACGAAGTTATTAAAGCCTTAGATGAAACCGCGAGAAAACTTGAGGAAATTAACAAAAAAGTTAAAGGTGAACAACATGAGTGAAGAGGTAATTAAGGCTGAAAGCCTAACAAAAGTCTTCAACAAAAGTCTAGTAGCAGTTGATCACATTGATTTCAGCGTCAAGCAAGGCGAAATTTTCGGGTTCCTAGGACCTAACGGCGCTGGAAAAACAACAACCATAAACATGCTTATAACAGTCTTGAGACCAACAGAAGGCAAAGCCTCCATACTAGGCTACGAAATCGTCAAACAAGACACTGATGTCAGAAATGTCATCGGCGTCGTGCCGCAAGAATACACCGCTGACGAAGACTTAACAGGCTTCGAAAACGTAATTTTATGCGCTGACCTCTACGGTATTCCCCGCAAAATTTCTAAAAAACGCGCCATGGAGCTTTTGGAGCTTGTAGAACTAGTGCCTTTCAAAGACAAGAAAGTTCAAACTTACTCTGGCGGCATGCGTCGAAGGCTAGAACTCGCGTGCGGCTTAATCAACAGACCTAAAGTGCTTTTCTTGGATGAGCCGACATTGGGCTTAGACGTTCAAACTAGGGCAGCGACTTGGAACTATATTCGGATGTTGAAGAAAGAGTTTGGCATGACTCTTTTCATGACCACGCATTATTTGGAAGAGGCTGATGCCCTCTGCGACCGCATCGCCATAATCGATCGTGGAAAAATAGTCGTTACAGGTTCTCCGGAAAAACTAAAAAACAGTTTGGGCGGCGACATAATTACCTTGAGCATTCAGAAAGATGTTGACATCACTGGACTTGTTAAGAAAATTGAACATGTGAAGGAAGTCAAAAAGGAGAATGGCATGTACATGATAAACTCTGAAAACGGAGAAGTGACCGCACCTCTAATAATCGAAGCCTTACGCAAGGAAGGTCACGTTGTTACCAGACTTTCACTTACGAAGCCGACGCTGAACGAGGTTTACTTGCAATATACTGGCAAATCTATGCGCGACGCAGAGGAATCAAGAGAAACTGTTTTTGCACAAAGGCTGGCTATGCGGAGGGCGAGAGGACATTGAGCGAAATGAATGGTAATTCCAAAAGCAAACTGCACGGTCTCTGGGCTTTGACTAATCGAGAGCTTAAAAAATGGTACAAAGCCCCTGTGGTATTCTTTCTTACCACATTTCAACCGGTTATTTGGATGGGTTTACTTGGAAAATCCATGAACATAGGCGCTCTTATACCAGACATTCCCGGGATGGATTCAGGAACTATCCTACAGCAAACTATTGGAACAAGTGATTATTTCTCTTTCATGGCAGTGGGCATGATTGCCTTTACAGCCATCTTTACAACAATGTTCAGCGGTATGTCAGTGGTTTGGGACAGACGCTTAGGCTTCCTAAACAAAGCTTTGAGTACGCCTGTATCCAGATCGGTAATAATATTATCCAAGGTCCTCTCTGCAACATTGCGATCAATATTCCAAGCAAGCATCATAATAGTCGTCGCTATCGCATTCGGTCTCAAATTTGGGGCAAACTTCAACCCCCTCAACATACTTGGGGTATTCGCAATCATGTTTTTAGTATGCGTGGGCTTGTCTTCGCTTTTTATCTCAATCACCATAAGATCAACAAGAATAGAGACGCCAATGGCCGTCATGAACTTGATAAACTTGCCGATGATGTTTGCTAGTAACGCCTTCTTCCCGATTAACTTCATGCCTGATTGGCTACAGACAATAGCGAAGTTCAACCCGTTGACCTACACCACCGACGCAGTGAGGCAACTCTTGATCTTCAGCACTGATTACGCGCAACTCGCATTGGACTTTGCATATGTTGGAATATTCGCGGTAATAGTTGCAACAATAGGCATCGTCCTCTCATGGAGGTTCCTAAGTAAATAAACGAGGTAGACGGTATCTATGACCATGATTGTTGAAGCGCTTGACCTGAAGAAAACTTACATGCTTGGGAAAATCCCAGTTGAAGCATTACGCGGTGTGAATCTGAAAGTTGAAAGCGGCGACTTCCTCGCCGTTCTTGGGCCTTCTGGAAGCGGTAAATCAACCCTACTGAACCTAGTGGGAGCGCTGGACAAGCCCACCGCAGGGACGCTGTTGATCGACGGCGTCGACGTTTCCACACTCAATGACAACCAACTATCTGATCTCAGACGACGCGTAGGCTTTGTGTTCCAATTCTTCAATCTCATCCCAAGGTTCACGGCAAAAGACAATGTTGAACTGTCTCTGTCCATAATTGGCGTGAGCAAAGCTGAAAGAAAGAAACGCGCGGAAGAGCTTCTCGAAACTGTAGGTCTCAAAAACCGCATAAACCATAAGCCAGCTGAGTTGAGTGGCGGTCAGCAGCAACGGGTAGCCATTGCCAGAGCTTTGGCGAACAACCCCCGATTTTTGTTACTAGACGAACCCACGGGAAACATAGATTCCAAGACTGCCCGCGAAATAATGAAGCTGGTTAAGAGGCTTAACACAGAGAAAGGCATGACCATAATAATGGTTACCCATGACCAGCATCTGGCAAGAGAGGCAAAACGAATCGTCCAGCTGTTTGACGGCGTAATAACATCGGATGTGGTGAATGGTGAACTGACATGAAAACAAGAGATGTTTTCGGCTATTCCTTCAGCGCCATAAAACTGAGGAAACTCCGCGCAGGCTTAACGACCCTAGGCGTTGTAATCGGCATAGCAGCCATCGTTGCCCTACTCTCAATCACACAAGGCTTGCAAAACACCATAACCATGCAACTTGAAACGGGACTGGCAACCGACACTTTGATTGTTTCTCCTGGAAGAAGCGTCTTCAGTGAAGGAGGCGCAGGTATAGGCGGCGGAATCGGTGGTGGTGAATCTAGTTTTAGCTTGTTTATTAACGATACAGCCACCATTAACGGGTTATCGCCAGACATCGCGACTTCGGTCGCGGTAATACAAAGGACAGTTTACGTCCAGTCTCCTGACCGAGGATTTCTCATCAACGTGAAGGGTGTTGATTTCGCTCAGTACGCAGACATTTACGGCAGCACCTTTGTGGCTGAAAGCGGCACCATTAATTTGAATCCGGCGAATGACGAGATTGTAGTTGGGAAAACCTTACATGACCCTTGGGAAAATGGAACTTTACTCTTCAATGTAAATGACGGCCTTGAAATCATCTGGACTAACGCCACTGCGCGTCCACCAGAAAACGAAACATACACTGGCCAGATTACAGCGGTTCTCACAGAGATTGGAGGCTTCAGTTTCGGAGGACCCTCAGATATAAGCGTGTATATTCCGATTGCTCAAGCTCAAAGTTTCTTCGGAACAGACGAGTGCAATCAGATAATTGTGAAGTTGAAGAGCAGCGATCAAGCAACAATTGACAGCGTTTCTAATGCTATAACTGATGCTTTCAGTGGAGAAGCCTCTGTAATTTCTTCAACAGCAGTGCTTAACATTATCGGAAGTGTCTTCTCAGTAATACAGCTTTTCTTGGCTGGAATCGCCGCTATTTCACTGCTTGTAGCTGGCATCGGCATAATGAACATCATGATAGTGTCGCTGATTGAGCGTACAAGAGAGATAGGTATACTGAAAGCGTTAGGAATGAAAAGCCGAACAGTGCTCATGATCTTCTTAGGCGAGTCGGTGATAATTGGCTTAATCGGCGCAGTGCTTGGCATAGGTTTAGGCTGGGTTTTAGCGAACGTGGTTGCAGTAATCTTTAGTGGAGGCGGCCCGTTTGCGGGAATAGGCGGAGGTCAAGCCGCTGGCGTAGGAGCAGGTGGGATGGACATTATACCCGTTTTAACTCCAACGGTGCTAGTAGGTGCCTTAGGATTCGGCATAGGCGTCAGCGTAATCTTTGCGCTTTACCCTGCTTGGCGGGCTTCAAAGCTTAAACCAGTAGAAGCTTTAAGATACGAGTAGCCCAATTATTGGCAGAGGTTTGCGTGTTGAGTAGACAGTACCCTAAGAAGCCAGTTGTAGGCGTCGGCGCCATAATACTCAATGAAAACAAAATTCTGCTTGAAAAAAGAAAAAACGCTCCGGGCAAAGGAAAATGGACCGTTCCAGGCGGCTTAGTAGAGCTGGGTGAGAATATTGAGCAAGCTGTTATTCGCGAAGTGAAAGAAGAGACAGGTTTGGATGTGTATGAGCCACGGCTTGTTGACGTGGTTGATCATATTAGCTTGGGTGAAAGAGGCGCGGTGAAATACCATTTTGTGATTGTCGATTATCTTGTAACAGTGAACTGCGGTAAGCCTAAAGCGGCAAGCGACGCTGATGCTTTGAAGTGGGTTCCTTTCAACGAAGTGGAAGAATACGATTTAACAGAATCCTTCAGACGTTTCTTTCAGCAGAATAGGCAGAGGCTGGAAAACCCTAGTTTGTATCTTTGAAGAACAGGCGTGTTTCTCCCATGGTTTTGAGGTCTAAAGCCCGGACTCTCGTAACTATTGGAAAATCCCGCACAACTTTTCCTAAAGTAAGACAGTGATGCGGCGGGAGATCTCGCGCTATGGATCGTACGGTTTCAGCATCCACGCGGGAGGCTCGAGACACCACATCTAAATCATGTTCGTTCGTGAAGTTGAAGAGAAAAATGTTATCTGCTTGGCGGTAAATGCTTTCTCGAACTGTGTCTGGCTGGTTAGTTATAAAAGTGGTGAAGATTCCGAAATGCCGCATACGCGTGACTATGTCATCCCAATACGTCTCGCGGAGGTAAAGGTGAGCCTCTTCAGCGAAGAGAAACACAGCTTTTAGCTTCCAGCTCGTTAAAGAGTCAACGAGTTTTCCGAGAACGTACTCAACTACTATTTGGCGGTCGATTGTAGATGTGTTCCGCAGGTTTATGACCATGGCACCGCCCTGTTCCTTAGATTTTAGCAAGCACTCTTCTAGAAGCGTCGCTTCCGCAGGACTGTCGGTGAAAAAGCCCGAGTTGACGAGAGCGTGATAACGTGAGGACAGTGCGTCGCGGACTTGCTGGTTACAGTTCAAGTTTCGTATTGCCTCACCCAACTCGTGCAACGTGAGGCATCCTTTCTCTTTCAGATTTTTCCAGATGCGCCTGAACTCGCGGGCTGACACCCCAGGCAAGTGCAGTGCGTGGATTAATATGCCCATTACCACGTTTAGGTGCAGTTGCTCAAGGGCTACTTTGAAGTTTTGCGATGGCGTTAACGCGTGAATTTTATCATAGTACATGTTTCTTTTTCCGTCCGCCGTCATTCCTAAGCTTGAGTATTCGCCGTTCAAGTCGAAGATGACAACTGTAGCCTTGTAGCCTATGAGGCTTACCATCAAGAGTTTCGAAAGATAGGATTTGCCAGTTTCTTTCTTGCCAGTTATGATGTTCAGCCTGCCGTCCAGCGATGAAGCATCTATGGTCAGGAGCGATGAGTCTTTGGTGCCGCCGAGGATTATAGGTAATTTTCCCTCAACCTTGGCGAGTTTCAGCAGCATTGGAATTGACAATTTTTTGATGTTCGACAGCGAGCGAGAAGGAAGCCAAGAGCTGCTGGGGCTTAACATTTCGTTTTCCAGTGTTGCCCTTATTTTGCAGATGAGCAGGCTGGCGTCTTGGATGTACGTGATGTGTGGGGCGATTTCCAGCGGGTCGATGTCTTCGCCTTGGATTGGTTCGCCGCCGTCTGGTAGCGTGCGCAACAATTCTTCAAGCACGCCTGGGATGCTTGCGAACTGCACATCAATTACCTGCGCGATTAACGCTTTTCCCGCCTCTGGATCTTCAACCAGAAGGTAGTCGCCTTTTTCGGCGTTCTCGTTTAGGAAGCTTAGGATTTGAAGTATGTTGCCTTCTTTTTTGTAGAGTTTCATGAGTAGATTTCTCCTTTGCCGAACGGACCGAACAGTAGCTTGTGCATGTCTGGTCTGTTTATCATTTGTATTCCATGCTTGCGGGTGATGAAATGTTGCATGGCCAGCACTTCGTTGGCCGTGAAAGTGCACAGAATATGCGCTAAGCGCAAGGTTTCAGGATAGCCCTGCATGTATAGGTCGTTTCCTAAGAGTTTCTCAACGGCTTCCATTCTGTGCTGGAGCGGGGTTTCTCTGTCGATGTCTAGCCTGAAAGCGTAATTCGCCTTGTTCAGTCTCGCAACGTAAACATCGCCTAGCAGAATTATTGGGGGCTTGAATCGTAAGCCAGTGGTTTCAAGAAGGTAAGGAGGCTCATGGTTGGGCAAATGGTCCGTTATGAGGTAGCCGTTGACTCGGAGGCTGGTCATTTTGGAAAACGCAAGCACGGTGCTTCTGTTTCTTCTTGCGAGACTTAGGATTTCTTTCATACGCTGGGCTGGAGTGTCAAGGGTTCCTGAGGTTAATGAGCCGTCGAAAAGGATTAGTCCTTGGCTTACTGTTTTTGCCAGCATCGTTTGTAACCATCGTTCAAGGAGGCTTGCAAGGCGGGTGGGCATTTGCAGGAGGTGTGGTGTGGCTTGGCGATTGCTTGAGTAATGAGTGCTAAAATAAGCTCTTTCCAGCGTGCTGTAGACTTGGTTTTTGTTCTCTTCTGTAATGTGGAATATGAAGGGCCCAAGGCGTGTGTAGCGGTAGTTTCGATTTTGTTTCCAAATGGTTGCGCCTCGGATGGCAATAATTATGCCTGTGCTTGTTTCGCCAATTTTTATAGTTGAGGTGTCTACTGCGGCGATTATTGTTTCTTGGTGGTTAGGTTTCAGGGGTATTGGGTGGCGTTTGAGCTGCAGCTTTGATGGGCGCTGCTCCAAAATGCGGAATTGTTGAAAGGTGTGTTGATTTAGTTGAAAAGGTTGGCGTTGTACTTGTTTTAGGGAGTGGAGGCTTTGTTCAAGGAAGCGCTGGGGTAATGTTGTGTCTATGGTGGGTTGTGGAAAATTATATTTCGGGGTTGTTGTTATAGTGTATTGTTCAATCACCAAGATTCACCAATAGCCAATAAGCTGCGGTGGAAATATTTAAGTGTTGTGCATGTGCATCTTGCACAATACAATAAACAACAGGTGACAACTTGACAGAAAAACCGCAAAAACCACCCATACGAGTAAAAATAAAAATAGGCAACATAGAATTTGAAATAGAAAGCCAAGAAGACCAACTGCAATCCGCTGTGGACAAAATACTCTCCACCGTCACCGAAAAACTCAAAGACACACACCTCGCCGAAAGAGCCGCGCCACCAGCCAGAGCCGAAACGTGCAAAGGCGTAATCCAAAAACTTTGGGAGGAAAACTGGTTCACCCAGCACAGAGGCTTAAGCGAAGTCCACAGCGAAATGGCACGACGAGGCTTCCACTACGACCGCACAGCCGTAGCCCACGCCCTAATTGACCTTGTTAAAGACGGAATCCTAACTCGCGAAGGAAAACCACGCCGATACCAATACACCCAAAAAAGACCACCCCCGTAACGAGTTCGACCACAATCAACTTTACCAAGTCTAATAATCAAAGGAACTGAAAGTTCAATATATATCCCCAAACCCAAACCCACGCTCTCTCCTACTCTCTCCTACTCACTCTCTCTAAAAAAACAAAAATAAAAAAACACACACAACAAACCGCTGGCATTTATAACACAAAAAAACAGAGCCAGTAAACCCGTCACTATTGATGTGCCACCCTAAAATCCACTTATAACTCTAGGTTTTCTGAAAGAAAAAAGAGGGATATGAGAACCGCGACTGAGGTCATGTTGCGTAGAAAACTGCAGTTATGCGAATATAGGAAAGATAGACATAGCACTGATCATCGTTCACGTTGTTTTGTCTCCATGCTCTAGCCTCGAAATAGTATGTATTACCTTCTGTAACAGTGTAAACTCCTTGTGTAGTCAAACTACAATAGAAATACTCGCCTGCCAAAGCGCCGTTAACATATGGTCCTTCCTGAGTGCGGCCGTTATACCCGGTAGCATTTGAGGTAAGCCACATGGTTGCAGAGTCATTTCTTGCCGAAGCCTGGGCAGTGAGTATTACTTGAACAGTGCCGTTTGCTGGTGCAGTTAACGTAACGTTCCCAAGATCCATCGACGGATAATAATCTAAAACTACTGAGGTAAGTGAACTCGAATTGACGGCCGTAACTCCTGGTGGCCCTTGTATTCCTTGTTCGCCCTGTATGCCTTGTGGTCCCTCTGGTCCTGTTGCGCCTGTTGCGCCTGTTGCTCCAGTGGGGCCTGTTGGTCCAGCTGGTCCCGCTGCGCCTCGTGGTCCAGTATCACCTGTTTCTCCCTGTGGTCCCTGTGGTCCAGCTGGTCCCTGTGGTCCAGTATCGCCCTGTGGTCCCTCTGGTCCCTCTGGTCCAGCTGCTAACATCATAGAAGCGCCAACCGAAATAGCGCTCGCAGCTAAAATAGCAATCACGATTCCAGCAATCAATTTTCCCATTGTTATAGAAACTGCTGCCATTGCTCTCACTCAAAAACACAATACTACGTCAAATTGCTTTTAAAAGCTTCCATCAGTCGAAAGGTTTTTTTTTAAAAAAAAGTAAATATTGATGGACTTATGATTCAAACGTCTATTTTTTGTGTATTTCTTTAATGAGAGTGTTTAGTGCGCCGAGGGAGAGTCTCGGAGGACAAGGGGTTCCCTTTAGGGATTGCTCCCGCATCGAGTTTCCCAAGGCATTTGAGCGTCGCTTTTTCACTGAGGATGGCAATTTTAATATGAATCAGTTTTTATAATGGCGTATTGGCGTAGGAGGGAGAAACAGAATGCTGTTTCTCGCGAAGCATCATTCTTGTTTGCCTCAAACTCTCTCCTGCTCTGTTAAAACGCCCCCCGCTTTCTTTCCCCATGAAACTGCCATGATTCATTTTTCTTTAAACATTTTTGCAAAAAAAACTAACGTTAAACCGTAAAATATGTATATATAAGGGGGGTAGTCCACCGCAGAGCACAAAAAAAGAACCCGCACTCATCATAGCAATATACGTTAATTATATCCAACTATTACAGCACATTATTTTAGGCGTACTTTAGCTTGCGAGTTGTAGTCAACAGTTTTAAACGAAGCTTTATCTCTGTAAAAAGGGATACACTTACACCGTTAAAAGCTAAGGAGAAAACGCGCTTGAACAGCAGTCCATTAAGCATCAGCCTCGCTGGTTTGCAACTCAGAAACCCAACAGCCTTAGCCTCTGGAATCTTAGGTTACTCCGCTATGTCGCTGCAAAGCATTGCCGAAGGCGGTGCGGGTGCCGTAGTCACCAAGTCCGTCGGGCTGACCCCGCGAATTGGATACCCAAACCCAACAGTGGTCCAAGCGAAGTGTGGGCTGATAAACGCCATGGGCCTCCCCAACCCAGGAATAGACGAGTATGTTCACGAAATCCGCCACGCAAAAGCAGTTTTAACCGTTCCGCTCATCGTAAGCGTCTATGGCTTCTCAGCTGAAGAATACGCAAAAACAGCCCAGAAAGCCGCAGAGGCTGACGCAGACGCCGTGGAGCTCAACGTTTCATGTCCCCACGTCAAAGAAACAGGTTCAGAAATCGGCCAAAACCCCCAAACCCTCGCAAAAGTGGTCAAGAAAGTAAAGGCTGCGGTACACAAACCAGTTATTGTCAAGCTTTCTCCAAACGTAACTGACATTATTGAATTAGCAGAAGCTGCCAGTGAAGCTGGCGCAGACGCTTTAACGGCCATAAACACTGTCCGAGCCATGGCCATCGACGTTGAAACCGCCCAGCCAATCCTAAGCAACAAACGAGGCGGCCTTTCAGGTCCAGCCTTAAAACCCATCGCCCTAAGATGCGTCTATGACCTTTACGAAAAAGTAAAAACACCCATAATAGGCTGCGGCGGCATAACAGATTGGCGCGACGCAGTGGAGTTTCTCCTAGCAGGCGCCTCTGCGATCCAAATAGGCACCGCTATAGCCCTACAAGACCCCGCAGTGTTCAATGCTATTAATCGCGGAATAAACGCTTACCTGAAAAGAAAAAAACTTGGGAGCGTGAAAGACATTGTCGGCCTCTCTCACCGCAGCTAACACGTTACGTACCACACGCATCTTAAGCGTGAAAACAGAGAATCCAACAACCAAAACCTTCACCTTAAAGGACAAGCTCTGCGCAAAAGCCAAGCCAGGCCAGTTCCTAATGCTCTGGATACCACGAGTGGACGAGATTCCACTGAGCATAATGAACGCTGAAGACAACCAGGTCTCCGTCACCGTCAAAGCAGTCGGCGAAGCAACAAAAACGTTGCACAAATTGAAGAGTGGCGAAATAGTGGGCTTGCGCGGCCCATTCGGAAACAGTTTCACTGAAAACCATGGAAGAATCCTAATGGTTGGCGGTGGGACAGGAACCGCGCCACTGCTGTTTTTAGCAAAGAAACTATCCGCAAAAGCTAAGCGCTTAGCCCTTGTCATAGGCGCAAAAACAAAAAGCGAACTGCTATTCCTAACTCAGCTTGACGCACTATGCACTAAACAGAATACAATCGCAGCAACGGAAGACGGCAGCTACGGCCTCAAATGCCTGGCAACTGAACCCATAGAAAAGCTCCTCAATAAGGAAAAGTTTGACATGGTTTACGCTTGCGGTCCAGAACCCATGATACGCGAAGTTTTCGACCTCGCAGAAAAGCGCGGAATCGCCCTAGAAGCAAGCTTAGAACGACTGATGCGTTGCGGCATAGGCTTGTGCGGAAGCTGTGTAATAGGCAAGTACCGCGTCTGCAGAGACGGCCCAGTTTTCACTGCCGCGCAGCTACGCGAAGTCAAAGACGAGCTTGGAATCTCGAAACTAGGGTTTGACGGCAACAGAATCCCACTGTAACGGTAGCAGACAGCGAAACCTCAAAATGCCAAAAAGCCACGCGTTCTTACAAAGGCACAAATAATTTTCTCTCAATTAGAATTGGTGACATGAAAAGCTGGAACTCAGAGCTCTTCCTGTGGAATTCCCATTTTCCGTAAATAGGCTCTAGCGTACGTTGGATTGTACGATAGCTCTTTGCTTCTCAGAAGTCTCCTGTCAAGCCTGTCTAACGCCACTCGAAAGGTTGATTCCACTCCCCATCCTTCGCCTGAACCGAAGAAAGAACCCTTCGCTGTTCTCAACTGTAAACGACAGTGAATTAGCGGTACTCCCTTGTGGCTTGCGCCGTGAGTTTTAATGTATACAAAGAGTGAACCAGATTCAAACGCATCTTGATACTTGCGAGCAAAAGAGTCGAATTCATCCATTATAAAACCCTGTTGGTCTGGGTTTATCGCTATGCCTTTGACTCCGAACTGGATTGCGAGTTTTCTTTTCGGCGTTTCCATTTGGGATATCGGTTCAAGGAAATCCAATTTTGTAGCAATACCTACTAACTTTTCTTTTGCCGTCACTACTAAGCACGAAATGTTAAAGTCGTGCATTTTCTTCTCTGCTTCTCTTAAACTGGTTTCGGGCGAAACCGTGATTACTGGCTTCCTCATTATGCCCTTCGCAGGGACACTTATCAATGGAACTTTCTCTCCGACGATTTCACCCGTGGTCTGGCGGCGTGGCGGTTGAAAAACGTGTTCTAAAATGTCTTGAATGCTTATGATACCCGCGAGTTTTCCAGCATCCATCACTGGAATATGAGAGATTCCCTGTTCCCTGAACAGGCTAAGCACGGCTCCTACCGAACGATGTGCCTCAATCGTATGAGGCGCCTTCGTCATTATCTTCTCTATTGCAATTTTGCCCCATTTTTGGGTTACAGCGCCATGAATAATATTTTCGTCAGTTACAAACCCCAACAGTTTCTTTCTTTCAAAAACCGGAAGTTGTCTAACACCGCTTTCTATCATTAACTTGGCCGCTTTACTCAGAGAAAACTCAAGTGAAACCTTGGGTGCTGGTCGCATTAAGGTTTTAACCTTTGTTGTTGCAGGGTCGAGTCTTGACCTTATTACCCACCGCCTAGCGATTACGCCCACGTATTTGCCTTTGTCGTCTAAGACAGCTAGAACTGGCGGCATTTCTTTTTTGAACAATTCCCAACATCTGGATAGTGTATCGTTTTCATAAACAGTGGCGAAGCCTTTCGAGAAAACGTTATTTACAGAAATTGAACTCATCATAGTATTTCCTCTTTCTCGTTATGGATTAAGTAGAATTTAAACATTGCAAACCCTCGACTGGAAGAAACAGTTCTTTTGAAAAGTGGGCAGCATTGAGGTATCTGCATAGAAAAATCTTGACTGTTTTAGGCAATTCAAATGTGAATAGCTGAAAAGCGGTTCAAAAAATAGATAGTCGTTGCTGTGCTTGTTTTATCTGTTTTTCAGCTGCTTGCTGTTATGATTATGTCGAAGCTGAAGTTACTTATTCCGGTGATGCTTGAGCTAACCGTCAAAGTCAGTGTTACCTGCATTTGTGCGCTTGGACTAATTGTTTGGCCATTGTAGTTCCACGTCAACGCAAGGTAAGAAGATGCAGTTGATGGGGTCCAGTTGGACGTGGAGAGGCTCAGGGTTACGGGGGAGTTTCCTTCGTTATGTATGTAAACCGTAAAGCTCTTTTGAGCGCCCGGTTGCAGAAGGCCCCAGTCGGGCGTACTCACTTTGCTTGTTAAGCCAGAATCCCAATAAGCTCTGATGCCGATGGCCTTCCAGACTCCACCGTCGGAGACTGTGGTTTCTGATGGATTGGAGGAGTTGGTGCTTGACTGGTTGGGAAAAGTGATTTTTCCTTGGTTGGTGATATTGGTGCTTGACTCGTTTAAGGTAGTGATGCTGGACTGTTTGGGGATGGTACTGCTGGATTGGTAGTTTGAAGTAATATCGGAGAGCATATACTCAGAGAGGAGAACCGCCAGAAAAATCACAGTTAGCAGCGCAATTAGCAGAACCACTAGTTTTCCTCGTCTAGTTATGAAGTGAAAGAAGCCTAGTGCCAAATTCTTAATTGACAACTTCCCCTTCATTGGCCTTCTCCACAGTTATCTTTGACCGATTTAGCATAAGGCTAATCTTGTTTTAATATTTTTTGGGGTGCCATTCTCTATCGATTTGCAAAATTTGAGATAAAATTGAGAAGACTTTCTTGAAGTTTTCAAAGCGAATTAACGAAGCCATAGTATCAAGTCTGCAACGATTGTCCCCGCAAACTTGTGAAGTAACTCAGTTAATAGCTGAATGGGTCCTTTATGAGCTAAAAGCGGCAAAAACAATTGGAGTGTTCTATGAATGACTTCGAGAAAACATCCTTCACTGAAATTGAACTCATCATCCCATTTCCTCTTTCTCGTTATGAACAAAGTAGAATTTAAACATTCCAAAAAAGCTAAATTTGCGCTTTTTTTATATGAAGCTGTGCGTTGAGGAGATAACGCTTTGGTGATTGTATGTCAAGACTTAGGGTTGCTTTAGTTATTTTAGGCGATGCTACGCTGTTCATTGTGGTGATTCTGTTGCTTCAGATTGACCAGCTTGTTAATGGTACTCTGTATAGTTACGGTTTGGTTTTCAGCAGCGATTGGGCTCAGCCCTACTGGCTGTTGATGAGAGTAAGCCTAGTCCTGATTGTTGTGGCTATTTTTCTGATATCTGTGGTGGAACTCCCACACCCCGCATTTCAAGAAAACCAAGCGTAACCGTGTTTGAATGCTTTTATTGTGCTTGGCGCGCACTTCCTCCCTCTCCCTATGGATAAAATAGAATTTAAAAATTGCAAAAACCATTGAAGCTAACGCCACTCTATTATTTCACAGTCTTTGCTTTTCACCGCGCCTTACATAACCCATCAGCGATATTTCCGCAAGTTTTTAATAGTCTTCGTAATAATTTAGTAACCCATTTCTGTCATAAAAAATAGTGGTCAAAATGGGTCGTCGAAGGGGGGAGGTTCAGCTTTTGATTGATATCCTAGATGTATCTCTAAGGGGAGTAAAGGTTACTCACCTTATGTATAAGGCAAATCTGAGCTACTCAACTCTTCGAAAGTATTTGTCGACGATGTCAAAGCGAGGATTAATTGTCAAAGTCCGCAACAATGACGGATCCATGGTTTATCGCGCTACAGAAAAGGGAAAGCGCGTTTTAGATAGGTTGAAAGAAGTCAAGTATATTTTAAGTGCTTAGCTTAGGTCGCATATGACTATTTCTTTGAGTCTGGCTTTTAGTCTCACTTTCAGCTCCAGATCGCTTTTTGTGAAGTTTCCGATGGTGAAGTCTTGAATTTTTATTTCTTGATATCTTGGCAGGATAATCGCTCCAGTTGCTGGCTTTAATTCTTCGATTTCTCTGTCTATTTTGGTAAGCCAATTTGGCAGTTTTATTTCTCCTGTTTTTTCGTTGTATTCTATGAGTTTATACTGGGCTAAGTCTATCAAAATTTCTTTTAGGTTACCTAATGGTATTTCAAGTTTTTTGGCTAGCTGTTTGATGTCGACCGTTTTCTGTTCTTCTATTAATGATAACATGTCTATAGTGCTTAGCATAACCTTAATTTTCTATTAGCTATTATTAATGGTTAGGAACGTGTTGTCTATGCTAAATTCTGGTTTTTCTAGTAAAGTTTTCTCGCTTTTATGGAAAAATGTATTTTTGTTCTAGACAAATTGTATAGATGTTTCATTCTGTACTGTTTAAATAGCACGCTTTCAAAGGAGAAGGGGAGTAGGGAGAAGTATCAAAACCGCAATGAGACTAATAAGCATTCGTATCCGCTTCTGTCAGGGAGGGATTATATAAAGTTGAGTCTAGCTCAAAAAGAAATGGTTGAAGAACTCAAAAGCATATGGAAAAAGTTGTGGCAGGAACGGGTAGATGATAAGGTAAGAGCCGAGGGCATAGCAACGGCTGATTATTCCAGCTTATTCGTTGAGAAAGGCACCATAATTCATGCAACACGCGATTACAAAGCCCTAAATTTCAAGGAGATTTTGGAACAGCACCAAATCATTAATGCGGACAGGTTTATCCCCCCCAGCCCTCATGTGGGCGGATGGACCAAATTCATCAAATTGAACATCACAAGCCAGCGGATATGGAAGAAAAGGCGAGCTGAGCTTTATTGTGCCGAGAAGAAGCAAAAGCAGCAGCTTAAGAAGGGCGGCAGAGGCTGGCTGCACCTGTAGTTTGAGACTTAGCTCTCATATACCTACAGTTCTCATTTTTTGTTTTAACGAGTGATTTTTGAGGAATTAAGTTTGGGAAGCTATAGAGGCCGGTTGGATATCATAGCTGACATTCTGCAGGTGGTAAGCCAAAACGCTAAGAAAACGCAGATAATGTACCAAGCCAACTTGAGCTACAAAGTTCTAACAAAGTATCTAACGGAAGTGAGTGAAGCCTCACTAATTAAGTTTGAAGATGAAAAGCGATGCTATATGCTTACCGCTAAGGGAAGAGCGTTCTTGGAGGCCTACAAGGAATATTCTAGAGACAACAGGCAAATCGAGAAACGGATGAACGAAATCAATGGCAAGAAGAAAGTTTTAGAAGAGCTGTGCTCAAGCGAATAACTCACCTTCCCCATTGTCCCTTGTTAAGACTAATCTGCGAGTGGAAAACCATTGCAAATAAACCCCCGTAAACGGACTTTCTTCTTGATAGCCCTGTTGCTGTTTGTCATTAGCACCTTTTTACCATTAGCTCGAGCAGACCAAACAGACGCAGCCGCGGCTATCGCTTCAGCAAAGGAGCAGATTTTGATCTGTTATCAAGCAGCCAAAGAAACTGAGGGCGCTGGAGCGAACATAACAGCCTTAGTGGCTGTTCTTAACGATGGCGGCACGTTATTGTCGCGCGCAGAGTTTGCTTATTCCGTAAGCGATTTTGACACAGCTCGCGATCTTGCCATTCAAAGCCAAAACACTTTAGGCGATTTCGTTTCTGAAGCAAACGCTTTAAAGGAAACTGCCACCAAACAGCAAAATCAGGATTTTTTAATCAATGTGGTAGGTTCACTTGCTGGGGCTTTTGCAGTTGTGGGTGCTGGTGTTGCAGCTTGGATTTTCCTGAAAAAGAAAATGCGAAACATGGAGCGGACGTAAATGAACCTTCAACAGTATCAAGCTCTTCTGCTTATCGTCACTGGGACTTTGGCGCTGATTGTGGCTTCGCCTGCGCTGCAACGGTTTCTGGTTTATCCTCAAACAGAGTTTTTTACTGAGATGTGGCTTCTCGGTCCAGAGTATAAGGCTGAAAATTACCCGTTTAACATTACACTTGGCGAAAATTACAATGTGTTTTTAGGCGTTGCAAATCATTTAGGATATTGCGCTTACTACTTGATTCAAGTGAAATTCCGCAATCAAACTCAATCAGCCGCTGACAGTTTTAATCGTACACCAAGCAGCTTGCCCCCTCTTTATAGCATTACAGCTTTTGTGGCGGACAAAGAAAAATGGGAGATTCCAATTAGTTTTTCATTCAATTATGTGCAAGATAGTTATAATGAGACTCTTCTGCAAGTTCGATTTTTAGATATGACTTTCAACGATAGCGTTTTAAACCTGAATGATTCTACCGCTGTGTGGGATGCTGAGAGAAGCGGTTTTTTTGGTAACTTGTTTTTTGAGCTGTGGATCTATAATGGCACGGTTGGCGCTTTGCAATACCATGAACGGTTTACGGGTTTGTGGTTTAATATGACAAGCTGATGGCAAATGTTGCTAAGGAGTTGAAGGATTGACCAAGTCTGAAGAGTTGTTTGAGAAAGCAAAAAGACTAATTCCTGGCGGAGTAAACAGTCCTGTTAGAGCGTTTTCGCCTTATCCTTTTTTCACTGAACGCGCTAAAGGTTCACGCATATTTGATGTTGACGGCAACGAGTACATAGATTACTGTTTAGCCTATGGACCGTTAATCTTGGGTCATGCACATCCAAAAGTCATCGAGGCTGTTGGACTGCAACTGGAAAAAGGGTCCCTGTATGGAACGCCTACAGAACAAGAAGTCGAACTGGCCGAGTTGATAAGTCGGGTTGTTCCCTCTGCTGAAATGGTTCGTCTTGTTAGTACCGGCGGAGAAGCTACAATGAGTGCGATAAGAGCAGCACGGGGATACACAGGAAAGAAGAAAATTATAAAGTTTGAAGGCTGTTATCACGGTGCGTACGATACCGTGTTAGTAAAAGCAGGATCAGGCGCAACAACTTTTGGCATGCCTACTTCTCTTGGAATCCCAGAAGAAACAACCCAAAATACAATGGTGGTACCGTTTAACGACACAGAAAAATTCGAAGAGGCAGTTAAAGAGAACAAAGATGACTTGGCAGCTGTGATTGTTGAACCTGTTATTGGGAATATAGGCTTAGTCTTGCCAAAAGCAGGATTCTTAGAAACGCTTAGAGAATTAACTGAAAATTATGGAATAGTCTTGATCTTTGATGAAATCATAATGGGATTCAGGCTGGCACTTGGAGGAGCCCAAGAGTATTGCGGCATAACACCCGACATGTCAACACTAGGAAAAATTTTGGGAGGCGGTCTCCCGCTCGCTGCTTTTGTGGGCAAGGAAGAGATTATGAAAATGACCGCGCCGTCAGGCAAAGTGTATCAAGCAGGGACTTATAGCGGAAACCCAATAAGTGTCGTCGCAGGGCTGGCTACTTTAAAATTCTTGCGTGACAGCGGAGACGAATTCTACGCCAAAATGGAAAGCAGGTGCGAAGCAATAGTAAAACCGTTAAAAAAGGTAATGCATGAGTCTGACTTGGAACTGCAGATCAACCACATCGCCTCCATGTTTCAGCTGTTCTTTACCGAGAAAACCGTTTATGATTATGCGAGTGCCAAAACAGCAGACAACGCAAAGTACCTAGGGTTCCACAGAAGCCTGTTGACCCAAGGAGTGTTCCTTCCGCCATCTCAGTTTGAGACATGCTTTCTTTCTGCGGTGCATTCAGCTGAAGATTTAGATAAAACTGTTGCTTGTTTCATCAGTGCACTTCAAGCAATCTAACCGCCCTCTTTCGCCTATGGGGAAGATGCAATGATTTCCAAGATATAGAAGTCTCGGCTGTCCACGGTGAAATAAAACTATAGAACATTCGTTGAGTTGATCTAGACATATTTTCCTTATGGATTTAATTAAGAGTTTTTCAGATGTGCTATATGAAAGATTTTCAAAAGCGGGTTGGGAGAAGGCGTGACAATGGATAGAAATAATCATAAATCGGCTATTTCTGTGCTCATTGCTACGCTTAACGAGGAAGAGGGCATTGGCCCAACTCTTGAAGAACTTCAAAAGGTGTTAAACGATCCTTATTTGATTGTGGTTGATGGAAACAGTGTTGACAGGACTATTGAAATAGCTAAGAACATGGGCGCAGACGTTTTATTGCAAAAGGGAAAAGGCAAAGGGGATGCCCTGTTTCAAGGTATTAAACAACTAAATTCAGATGTGCAATATGTTGTTTTTACAGATGCAGATTACACTTATCCTGCTGAATATGTTCCTAAGATGGTTGAGATTTTAGAACAGGATCCTGATGTAGGTATGGTTATTGGAAACAGGTTTAATGGCGAGCATAATTTTGACAAATCTGTCACTAAGCCGTTTTATATTGGAAATAGATTACTTGCCTTTGCACAACATGTAATGAACGGCGTTGAACTTTGTGATCCTTTGTCGGGTTTGAGAGTTGTTAGATCGAGGATTTTAGAAGGTTGGAAGCCCAAGAGTAAAGGCTTTGATGTGGAGGCTGAAATGAATTTCCGTGTTGAACGTAAAGGATATGAAATAGTAGAACTTCCAATAAAGTATAGAAGCAGATTGGGAGAAAAGAAGTTAAAGTTGAGGCATGGATTTACAATTCTAAGAAGAATTCTATTAGAAAGTATAGCATTGGTCTTTTGAACGGGAAGACATTTCATTTAACGAACCTTTTGAAGATTTTTGGCGGTAGTATTTGTGATTGTAGAGATAACCGTAACAATAGGGCTGTTTCTATTCGCCTTTTACTTAGGGTATTTTTTGTTGATGCGGAGGAAATCAAGTGAGGGGGATTCTTGGTCGATCCCTTGTGAAACGGATTTCGCTCCTTCCGTTTCAGTAATTGTCCCCGCGTACAATGAGGAGAACACGATCGTTCACAAATTAAGAAATTTGCTAGAACAAGGTTATCCTAACATGGAGATCATTGTTGTAGATGATGGATCAAATGACGATACTACCAAAATGGTGCAAAGTTTTATAGACCGGAATTCGAGTAAATTTAGGGTTCGACTAGTCGTTCTTCCGAAACGAAAGGGGAAGGCATCAGCCCTTAACTATGCGTGGCAACACTGCAATGGAGAAATAGTCATAATATCGGATGCAGACACCACCTTAGGAGAGACAGCTATTAAGAACCTTGTTCAAAACTTCTGTGACCAAAAGGTAGGCGCTGTGACTGGAAGACTTTCTATGGTTAATTATGAGCAAACTTCTGCGACTAAACTAGAGAAAAGTTATCGAAATGTATTTGATATGCTGAGACTCGGCGAATCGCACATGGATTCAACTCCTATCTTTAATGGTCCACTCGTGGCTTTACGAAAGAATTTATTTGATCATTTAGAGTCAGATACCATTGCAGACGATACCGAAATATCTTTGACGATTAGAGAAAAAGGATATAGAGCAATATTTGATCCAAGGGCGACAGTATACGCCTTTACGCCAAAAAGTTTTAAGTTCAGAATGAAGCAAAAAATCAGGAGAGCACAAGGAATTATTCAATCGCTTCATAGACATAGGAAGATCTTATTCAATCCTGCTTATGGGAAGTATGGTACCATCATACTTCCTTGTGAGTTTTTCATGCATGTAATCTCGCCTCTTCTTCTTGTACTAATTTCAATACTATCTTTGTTCATTTTAGTATATAATTCGATTATTTTGATGTATTTTATGGTCATTTTCGGTTTAGTAATAATTATTTATGGGTTAACATTCGTAGCCTTAAGGCGTACATCAAAAGATCGGACTCCAATTAATCTTATAGAGATGTTTGCGACTTTTTTGGAGCACCAAACATTCTTGATGTTAGGTTTATTGTTGCTCTCTGTGAGAAAAAAGAACGTAAGGTGGGAGAAAATTAAAGATTAGTCCGCTCAAATCCGTTTGCAATAAGGGAGCGCGCGATAGAGTAGATAAGGATGTTAGCTTTTTTATCGCTGACGAGGATGAACCGTAATGAAAACAAAATATTCTTTTACTTGGAAAAAAACTAAAGTTTGAGTTAGCTAGTAGGTTGCGATGTTTCCTTGACTCTGCATAGCCCTTTATCATCGAAAAGAGAGCGTTTTGAGATGAAACCAAAAGTCACAGTGGGCATTTGTGTACGAAATTGTGAGAATTACATTAAAGATGCTATTAATAGTATCCTTGACCAAGATTTTCCTCACGAGTTCATGGAGTTAATTTTTGCAGATGATGGCAGTGAGGATAATACTTTTTCAATATGCGGAATATATTCAGCTATTAACAATTTCTGAGGTTGAAGTTAACCAAATGCAAGAGGCTACTTCACAAGTACATGCCGTTAAGGTCACTGTAGGTATGTGCGTCAAGAATAATGAGGCAACGGTTAAGGAGGCAATAGATAGCGTAGTTAATCAAGATTTTCCTCATGAATCTATGGAGTTAATTATCGTAGACGGTAATAGCCAAGATCGAACTCTCAAAATTCTCATGGAAAGTTTAAGAAATACAGAGCTGGACACAAAAATATTTTCCGAAAGTAGTGGACTTGGAATGGCCAGACAAATTGTGGTGAATAAGGCTAGCGGTGACTATATTATTTGGGTCGATGGTGACATGATTCTATCCAAAACCTACGTACGCAGGCAAGTGGCGTTTATGGATGATCATCCTGAAGTAGGTGTTGCTTCAGGGAAATATAACATCCATTCAGGGCAGGGAATAGTTGCTGACTTGGAAAATATTGTGTTTGCTGTCGACTCTGTGTACGGTGGAAAGGTTGCATCAAAGTTTGGATACCTGCCAGGTACTGAAGGAGCGATCTTTAGAGTGAAAGCAATCCGACAGATTGGCGGTTTCGACACACGTATGAATGGTGCTGCTGAGGACACTGACATCGCTTATCGAATGAAATATGGAGGTTGGGAGAACGCTATAACAGAGGAGATGTTTACTGAATTCACACGGGAGTCCTGGATTGAACTTTGGAATCAATATGCTTGGTACGGGCGTGGTGGACATTTTATTTTTCATAAAAATCCTGAAGTGATCAGCCTCTGGAAGATGACGCCAATGGCGGGTTTCTTGGCCGGTGTTTTGCGTTGTCCTCAAGCTTACTTGCTGGAACACAAAAAAGCTGTTTTTCTACTCCCTTTTCATTACACTTACAAAAGGCTGGCTTGGTTTTTTGGTTTTCTCAGAGCTCATTTAGACGGCTATGGGCACTCCAAACCTAGTTGAACTTGGTATCAAATGAAATTGAAGAAACTATCGCCAAGAATTTTTTAGAAAGTTATGGTGTCTATTCAATGAAGCCTAAGGTTACGATTGGCGTTTGCGTCAGAAACTGCGAGAGATTTATCAAAGAAGCTATTGAAAGTATAATGAATCAAGATTTCCCTCATGATCGTATCAGAGTGGTTTTTGTTGATGATGGGAGTGAAGACAAGACTCAGTCGATCATCCAAGATTATGTTCACAGAATGGACATGGATACAGTCGTTCTTCACACCTCTTGGAAGGGTTTAGGTAATGCAAGGAACTTGGTCATCTTAAACGCTGAAGGTGACTATATTCTTTGGGTTGACGGCGACATGATTTTATCGCGAGACTTTTTGAGGGCACTTGTAGAATTTATGGAAAAGAACCCCCGAGTGGGGATTGTAAAAGGTAGACAAGCACTGCAGCCCGGACGTAACTTGCTATCGACTCTTGAAACTTATTCTCGTGCTGCTGGACGAATGGTCGATTATCAGTCGAAAAAAGGGCGCTTCAAGGCTATCGGAACTGGTGGCGCGTTATACAGAATCAAGGCTGTCACGCAGGTCGGTGGTTTTGACAAGAACTTACGGTGGTATAATGAAGATTGGGATTTTGAATTGAGGCTAAGAAAGGCTGGTTGGTTATTAAACACAGTAGATGTCACTTTCCGTGATTATGAGCGGTATGGATTGACTTGGAAGTCCTTGTGGTGCCGGTATTGGCTTCGTGGGTATCATACGCATTATTTTCTTCACAAAAATAGTGGGATAATTAAGCACTTCAGGATGTTTCCTCCAGCCGCCGCTCTTGCTGGTCTTCTCAGTTCATTTACTCTCTTCAAACTGACGCGACAAAAAACGGTTTTCTTATTAGCAGTTCAATATACATTCAAAATGATAGCGTGGTATGTGGGGTTTATAAGAAGTCATTTAGATTCCTATGCTCCCAAATCCTGAAAGGTCTGATATAGTTTTTGGGCGCTTCTCATTGTTGTATTAGAGATATGAGTGTAGGAATATCGCTGTAGGAAGCAATTTTTAAAAGGAAAGTTCTATTGGATAAATGCTCACAAGGTGGTAATCGGAATGAAAGTTGGTTTGATAGGTTGTGGCAACGTCGCTAGCCTGCACATGCGCGCTTATAAGGCAATGAAAAATGTGGATGTCGTTGCAGTATCAGATACTGATATAAATAAAGCGAAGGCTTTTGCTAAGCTCTATGAAGTTGACAAAGCCTTTTCAAACTACATGGACCTTTTTGATATCAAAGACCTCGGTTTTATCGATATGTGCACTCCCACATTTACACATGAATCAATAGTCCGTGATGCTGCAAAATCCGGACACAATGTTCTGATGGAAAAGCCTATGGGGCGAAATAGTAAAGAATGCGAGAGAATGATCGAGGAGTCAAGAAAACATGGAACCCAGCTGTGTGTCTGCCACAATCAACTTTTCTACCCACATGTCCAACATTTAAAATCAATAGCAGACTCTGAAGGCTTTGACTTAAAATCTTTTCGAACATTTCATAATGAGAATTTTGAATTTCTCAAAGCTCAAGGTTGGGCCCACTCTTGGAACCTGAGTCCTGAAAACGGAGGAATCCTGTGGGAGGTAGGCTGCCATCTTGCATACCTCCAATTACACTTTTTGAAGGATATAGAAGAGGTCTACGCTTTAGGTGTCAAAGCCAAATATAAAGTATGGGATGACTTCGTAGTCCTACTGCGGACTTCCTCTCAACGTTATGGTATTATGACGATCTCATGGGTTGCACAAGAACCTGATATAATGTACGAAGTCATTGATTCTAACGGGAAGAGAGTACAGACTTTCTTGCCTTATGGTTACATAATAGAGCGAACCCAGCAGGCCCTTGGGAGTGTGGCAGATGTCGCACGCAGTTACTTCACAGATGAAAAAAGACTTTTCAAAAAATGGATGAAGTTTGCTAAGTATCAAGTTAAGAAACTGGGCAAGCCACAGATAGGACATTATTATTTGATCAGAAGCTATGTTGAAAGTCTTGAGAAGGGTTCTCCTTCACCAGTGACTGGAGAAGACGGCAGGAACGCTATCAAGCTCCTTGAGTGTATTGAAGACTCTTTGAACGAACAAAGAGCAGTTAGCTATTCCCCATTGTAAACACTTCTCAAATGTGCCAAAGAGTTTCTATATGAGTAAGACAATTACTGTCGAAGTGTAGAGGCTCTAGCACGCGTTAACATTAAACACTAAGAATAAAACTGACATGCACAATATTCAAGAGGGAGTATTAAGAAATGAAAGTACTGCTGGCAACTCCGCCTCATCAAGAAAAATTGGAATCATTCTATCCAAATCTCGGGCTCCTATACTTAGCATCATTTGGGCGTTTGCATGCACAAAAAGTTTCTCCTGAATTTTACTACCTTGAGGGAGGCGAGTATGATTCAATCGAAAGATACGTCGCTTCAATAAAGTCCATTTCTCCAGACGTGATTGGGCTGTCCTTTGCTACCCATCCCTATCGCTTCGTCTACAGGTCCATATCAGCAATCAAAGAAGAATTACCTGAAGTCCCCATCGTCTGCGGTGGCCCTCATCCAACAGTTATGCCTGTACATGTTTTAGAGAATACTCCAGCAGATATCTGCGTTATTGGGGAGGGAGAAGTAACTTTTAGCGAGATTCTAAAAACCTTACAAAGCGAAAGCATTAGTTCATTAAAGAAAATTCGGGGAATTGCTTTTCGAAACAAAGACTCGATAAGCCTCACGCCACCGCGGGCCTTCATAAAGGAGCTAGATTCAATTCCATTTCCAGCATGGGACATCATTGATTTTCGAAAATACAAAGGATATCGTTGGAAAAAAGCGTCTCCTGAAACATGTATGGCCTCCACCAGAGGGTGCTTATTCAACTGCACTTTTTGCTCTAATCCAGTGTGGAAATCCTCAAAGCCGTGGCTTAGAATGAGGAGTCCAGCAAATATCGCTGAGGAAATCAGTCTATTGTACCACGAATACGGAGTGAGAGAGTTTTATGATTGGGCTGACGAGCTCAATTGTGTCCGGCCATGGGCACTCAAGGTCTGTGATGAAATAGGAAAGCTCAAGTTAACGGATGCATATTTCAAATGCCAGTTGCGGGCCGATAAGGTCTCCGACGAACTTGTAGACAAGCTGAAAAAAATAGGATGCTGGCACGTCGAACTTGGAATTGAAAGTGGTAATCAGCGCGTGTTAAACGGGATTCAAAAGGGAATTACTCTTGAACAAGTGGTGCACGCATCCTCTGTCCTAAAGCGTTATGGAATTAAGGTGTTGGGCTTCTTTATGATTATGAATATCTGGGAAGAAAATGGAAAGTTGATGTTCGAAACGCCTGAGATGTGTGAAAACACCTTCCGCTTTGCAAGGAAACTACTGTCTAGAAAACTTCTCAGCAATATGTCGTGGTCGATTGCGACACCTATTCCAGGTTCGAGGATGTATGATATTGCTCAAAGGCACAAGCTCATCGGCGACTTCGAAGATCTACGATTCGACACGGATTATCCCATTATGAGATTGCCTGGAATTACTGAGAAAGAGATTAGTAGAATCAAACGAAACGGAATGATGACACAAGCTTACTACGCGTTGCGGTCGGGTGACTTAAATTGGGGTGACATCAAGTTTTTCCTCAGCAAACTGAAGGCTCTGACCTATCATTTAGGTCGATCGCTAACTTAGTGAAGAATATTCTCTTTTAGTTGTTTGACAAAATTAAGATGCATTTATGCGTGTGCGCTCCAGGGCGTTCCTAAATTGGTGTAAAATGATTCTTCTTCTCCTTTTGCCTTTTTGTGCGCGCTCTTAAATCTCCTGGAATGGATGGGGAGGTCAGAATGAGAAACAGCCCTTGCAAACAAACTAACGAGGCAAGTTGCATTTACAAAAGAGCCACTTATATATTGGTTTCCTCACAGCTATTCGAGCGAGTGGAAAATGTTTGCAGTGAGTGCAATCTTATTCTATTGTTGCAACGTTAGCGGATGGGGATATGGGTAAGGCGTGTATGTGAAGCCGTCTTGTTGTTGGTTAGGTGCTCGTAAGAAATAGTCGATGTTTTCAGTATAATCGCCACGATTGTTTAGGAAACTGGATTTTGTATATACATTGTTCCAAATGTAGGTATTTTTAACAAATTGTTCCTCAATGTTTCCTTCCCTATCTAAATATAGAAGATACGCATTTGGCGAATTCTGATCCATTGTGAAGCGATTGTTAAAAATGAATCCCGAACCTCCACGTAACCGAACGCCGATGTCGTTGCCATCATCAGCTACGATTTCATTCATTGTGTTTTCGTAAACTTCGAATCCTCTACCACTCATCCCGTCAGTAGCACCGTGCATGCCAATATCACCATAAGGCGGAATACTGTTGTCTATAAGGTTATATCTAATAACTTCCCAAGCACCTGCTGATCCATCGGTAGCGTGCCGAGTTCTACTTAAATGACAGTCTTCAACAAACATTATTGATGCACCAGTGGGAATACTGCTTGAGTCGTATTGCCCTATGAAATGTGTTATATCAGTATCCCAGTGTGCAGCTGTCTTCCAGTCTCCTCTTGCAACAAATCCATAACCCCACAGCCAACCAGAACCGCTTAGTTTGTAGGGATTATCCACGACGCAATGGTCAATCACGCCTCTTGACTTTCCTATTGGTGAACTTGCTGACAAACTATCACAGAAAACAGCTATATCACAAAAATTTATAAAAGTACAATGGTCTACTCTGAAATCCAAAACGTGAAACATCCAAATTGCAAATCCATTCTGGAAGGCTTCATTAGTGGGATTTGTTGGTGCTGTTGCCTCAAATTGTATCCCCGAAATTCTACTTGGTTTATTTGGATAACTCCATCCATCCACAATAAACATACTTGGCATGTCAGGGTCGCCTTGAGCAAAGTTGTTATGCAATATTGTGCTGGGGGTATAGCTTTCCCAGTTATCCTCATGCCCTTTGCATCCAGCAGGCGAAGCGCCTATAACATTTACGCCTCCAGGGATAGTAACCGTTTCACCGTTCCAGTGGAAAGTGCCAGCAGGAACATAAACGGTCCCGCCGACCGAACTAATCAAGTTCACGGCGGCTTGAATATCACTCGCAGAACCACTTGCCGCGTAAACTTCAGTGGCTATTCGCCCTGTGCTTTGTATAACAATATTATTCATTAACGATGAAAATGCATAGTGACTGAAAATTCCAGCAAACATCACTGAAATTAAGAGTGCAGCATACAGCCTTGTACTCCGCAATCCTTTCAGTCTCCATTAGATATTAGGGATTTGTGATTTAAAATGTTTCGATTAATTTTCATATTGCTCATATGTTCTTCACACAAACATTTGTGGAAGTTTGTAATAAATCTTCTGTCTTACGATAGACTATTAGTTCTCTCGAACTTTAATATGCATACTGAATGCCCAAAGACTAGAGGTTTTCTTAAATGAGGCGCATATGTACTAAGTGGAATAACTCCAGATCTTAGGTAGAAAGAAATAAGGAGCTGCTGAGTAAAATTAATCTCAAGGTTTTCATTGTAGCACGCGAAAGCAGGAGGGATTTAAAAGTTGGCATGGAAAAGAATGCGCATTTTGACAAGGTTTCGACTTTATTCGATGGTTTCGCGCTTTTTTGAAAATCATGTTTACACAGCTCGTTACGGATTAGTAAAGGGATTGTAAAGAAAAGGGGGCTTAGGTTTTATCCCAAAAATTATGGAGATGACGGAAGAAGAGAAGTTTTTGGCAAATATTGATTTAAAAGGTCAAACCGTATTTGATGTGGGTGCATTCACTGGCCTCTTCACGATGTTTTTTGCTCGTGCAGTTGGAAAAAACGGTAAAGTAGTCGCGTTTGAGCCCAATCCAAGCCTTTGTAACAAGATAAAAGAAAATTCGCTATTGAACAACTTCGGCAATGTAGAAGTGAAGCAAGTCGCAATTGGACGAGAGAGAAAAAAGAAAGATTAGCGTTTCCTTTCATGATACCTGGAGTAGGAAGCATAGAAGAACATGAAAAGGTTCATATTCCCCAACAAAAGAGAGCAAAAACTGTTGAGGTAGAAGTAGATACAGTGGACAATCTAATGGCAGCTAAAAAAATTCCAAGACCCGATTTCGTTAAAATAGATGTACAAGGAGCAGAGCTTGATGTTTTTATTGGAATGAGTAACACTATCAAAATGTGTAAACCAAAAATTCTAGTGGAAGTCCATTCTATACCACACATAAATTGGAGAATCAAAAATTTGCAAAGAATTGTGAAGTTTTTGATGGAGAATGGATATTCATTATATCATGTTGAATCAGGAAGAGCTGTTAATTCTAGCAACGCTCATATTATTAAACAGACGAACATTTATGGTGTGCATTCTAAGTCCATATTGCATTATTATAAGGATGTGTGTACTGTAGATGTAGGTCTCCGATATCCACGGAATGGAGGTTTTTTTAATGCGATTTATGTATGCTGAGCGGAAGCCCAGAGATTTTCTACTGGTTTTGTTATTCTTGCAGTCTATGTTATATCTCACTGTGTTCGTAGATGTTCCAGTTGCCAGACAGGTCGTCGGATTTATCTATTTCACTTTTCTTCCAGGATTCATTATTCTTAAACTCCTGAAGTTAAACGAGCTTGACAGAATAGAAACAATTCTTTTCTCGGTCGGCTTCAGTGTTGCATTTCTGATGATTGCAGGACTTTTAATAAACGAATTCTCTCTCTTATTTGGTGTTTCGCAACCGCTTTCGATAGTACCATTAATGACAGCCTTGAGCAGTCTAACCTTCATAGGTGGAGTTTTGGTCTATTTAAAAAGCGAAGACATGGAAATCAGGAACAGCGAACCTGTCGAAAAATCTCCCTTCGTGTTGCTCTTTCTATGTCTTCCGATTCTAAGCATTGTCGGGGCAATGTATGTAAATGCTTATGAAAACAATTTACTTCTTCTCTTTACGATAATAGCAATCTCATTGCTATTTGTTGTTGGCGTCCTGTCCAAGAAGCTGCTGCCTTCAAAGGTATATCCTTTCGCTGTGCTTATGATTGCTATTGCTATTCTTTACCACTCTTCACTCATTTCCAACTACATCGTTCCCTTCGGCTCAGATGTCCCTGGTGAATATTTTCTTTTCAAAACTACCGAAAACAACGCGCATTGGAGTTCAACTCTTCAATCTTTATGGGGTACAACACTTGGTAGCTATAATGCAATGTTAAGTATCACCATTCTCCCCACAGTTTACGCAAACATATTAAATATTAACTCAACATGGGTGTTTAAGATGTTATATCCACTAATTTTTTCTCTTGTGCCTTTAGGCTTATACCAAATCTGGCAGACATATGTAGGCAAAAAATACGCTTTCATTTCGGCTTTTCTGTTGATGGCACAGTTTACGTTCTACACCGAAATGTTAGGATTAAACAGGCAGATTATTGCGGAATTGTTCTTCGTTTTGTTGTTACTTGTCATAGTGAATAAGAAAATGAAGCCTGTTAATAAGATGATATGTTTCATGATTTTCAGCTTTGCTTTGGTGGCGTCACATTATGCACTCGCTGGGCTTTTCCTGTTTTTCATTTCTTTCGCTTTAGTTTCGTTGATGGTTTTGAAACGTCCAAGCAAAAACATAACTGTCATTATGGTTGCTTTCTTTTTTGTAGTAATGTTTACATGGTATATTTACACTTCTGGGTCAGCCACTTTTAACAACTTTTTAAGGGTTGGAGATTATGTCTACCGTCAGCTAGGTGACTTTTTAAGTCCAGCATCACGAGGACAAACTGTACTGACAGGTTTGGGAATGGCTGAATCACCATCTATTTGGAATACTATCAGTAGAATTTTTGCGTACCTTACGCAAGCCTTTATTGCTTTTGGCATTGTCGGTTTAGTCACTAAACGTACGAGGATCCGTATCGAAAAGGAGTACTTCATTTTTAGCTTAACAGCAATGGCGTTTTTAGCTGCGCTCATACTGGTGCCGGGACTAGCGAATACGCTTAACATGACGCGGTTTTACCATATACTTCTATTTTTCTTAGCACCCTTCTGCGTTGTGGGTATCAAGTTTATCGTTAAGCTATTATCTGAGCGAGAAAAGGAACTTGCTGTTTCCGCTTTAGTGTTAATTGTGTTAGTACCTTACTTTCTTTTTCAAACAAACTTTGTGTACGAGATTACAGGAAGTGACAGCTGGTCGATACCTTTGAGCAAATATAGAATGAATGCTTTGCGATGGTATGATAAGTATGAATGTACAGATACTTACAGCGTATATGGTGCACAATGGCTATCAAGAAATGTCGATGTTGAACACACGCAAGTGTATGCGGATAGACCGTCTCGAAACACTGTATTACCGATTTACGGCATGACATATGGAGGTTATGTTAATGGTCTATCTAATGTTACGATAGTGGCGGATGACGGCGTTGTTTATCTGAGTACCTTGAACGTCGTTGAGGGAGTGATTCCGTTTGGACAGCTTTCGTGGAATTCCAGTGAACTTTCCTTCATTTTTGATGATCTGAGCATAATTTATGCTAATGGTGGCAGTGAAATCTATAAACATTCACCTTAGAGCACGCGCCATGTCTTTAAGCGTGCATCATATAGAAAACCTGAGGAATCCTATTCCTAAAAGATTCGTTCGCAAGAAAGGGGAGGGGCATGCGGGTGCCCTAAATAGATGCCTAAAAACATAGTTTTAGGTGTTTCTAAGGCATAAGACTTGTACATACAGGCTGATTTTAAAATTTGCGCGCGCGCTTAAAAGGCTGGAACGCGTTGCTTTAACTGGCTTTCAGGCATAAAGGGTTGCTACCTAGCATCCTCGCTGCTTTCCTCCATCGTTTTCCATAGGAGTAAGCGAGTAATGCGAAATCCACAAATATAGTATCTGAACTGTGTTGTCATAACTGCGCATAAAACGTAAAGGAGTTTTCGGTGAGGGGGTTACTAGGGGTTTTTGTTAAGAAAACTTGAATCCTTGATTGAAGTAATAAAAAACGTAAAAACTGGCCTTTATTGTTGTTATATATCGGGCTTGGGCGAAACATTACTGTCGTGCTTCGGGATAATATTACAGTTAAGATGCCAGACAAGTCAAAGTGGTATATAATTTTTTTCCTAATTAAGATTACCACTCACCTTTTTAGGAAAGCTTCTTGATTTTTAGAGAACAAAAGGATGCCAAGCTGATTCCTAACTATTTGAGAAAATGTCTGTGATTTCAATGAAAGTGCTAATGGTTACGCCCTCATATTATCCCATTAAGGGCGGAGCTGAAACCGTAATTCGAAACCTCTCAACACAGCTAAATAAAATTGGAGTGCAAACGGATATTATGGCGTTCAATATGAATCGAAAATGGAATCCTTCTTGGCAAGCAAAGATCGAAAAGGCTGATGGTATTAACATCTTTAAAATTCCAGCGTTAAACTGGTTTCCAATGGCGCATTCAGATAGAATTACATTGGGAATAAATTTAATCCCTGGAAGATTTAGGAACCGATTAAAAAAATATGATATAATACACTTTCACGGTGGAGATTTAACGTTTCCCCTTTTTTCATACACAATTAATAAACCAAAGATATTTCACTCGCATGGATTTTCCTCAGATTTCTACAAAAGATATTTTTTAAGCAGGTTGATACTCAAGAGCATAGCAGATCTATACATTTCACTCTCACAACGTATGCAAAGAGAATTAATTGATCTGGGCATACCCAAAAACAAAATTCGAATTTTAAGTAACGGAATAGACGCGAAAATCTTTCACCCTTCCGATAAGAAGACTGATAACATGATATTATTGGTTGGAAGAATAACTTTTGGTAAAGGCATACACATTCTATTGGAATCTCTTCGCTACTTAAGTAAGAAAGTCCATCTAGTAATAATTGGTCCTTCAGATTGCGATGTTGAATATTTTACGGAAATGTTAAGACGAATAGATAATGAAAATAAAAGAGGAATTCATAAAATAACATATTTAGGTGCACAAGAACCAACCAACATAATAAAATGGTACCAGAAAGCATCCATTTTTGTTTTACCATCATTCAAAGAGGCTTTTGCCGTTGTAAATCTAGAAGCATTAGCCTGTGAAACTCCCGTAATAGCAACAAATATCGGAGGAATCCCTGAAGTTATCCAACATGGCAAAAACGGAATATTAATCCCGCCAAATAACGCTATCAAACTAGCAGAAGCAATCCAATACTTACTAGACAACAAAGATGTCAGAGCAAGGTTTGGACGAGAAGGTAGAAAGTTTGTAGTAGAAAATTTTTCTTGCAGCGTGATCGCCAAGAAACTCAGTAGAATTTACGAAGAGATGTTGATATAAAAGTTATCGATGAGATGTCCCTATTTGAATCTGCCAACTTTAGAAGAACTTGAAGATTTTACCCTGAAAAGTTATGTAAAACTCTTGAAATATCTCGATCAAATTTATGAGATTGTTCCATTCTGTAAATTACCTAACAAAGATATCCCTTATCTGATTCTTCGCCACGACATTGACATATCTCTTCCAGCAGCCCTAAAGATGGCTCAAATAGAAAAAGATCTGAATATAAAGTCAACTTACTTTGTTTTATTCTCAAGCAAAGTCTACAACGTTCTTGAAGGAGACAACGTAGACATTCTCAAGCAAATATCAAAGCTTGGACACGAAATTGGACTTCACTATTATCCTGCGCAATATAGACTTTACAACCAAAAACCGATGAAAACTCTGGAGATTGAAATTCGATTGCTGGAGCATCTTCTAGGCGAAAAAATTTACAGCATCGCACGACACGGTCCATGGGACAGAGATCCGTTTGCGGGAATCAAAAAATACATTAACGCCAATCATCCATATTTTAGAGGAGACCTATTTATCCATGAATCAGACAGGGTATGGACCACCATTCAAGGTCTTGTAAACTTGCTAAATAATCCCCCAAAAAGAGTACAGCTTCTAACACATCCTGAAAACTGGCAAGAAGATAAAATTGATCGAATTACCTTAATAGAAAGACATTTTCAAGATTTGAAAAAGAAAAATTTATCGTTAAAGAAGCAAATTCTTGAATACTTTCAAACAAACCAACTGGTTATTAACTATGATAACATAATAAAAAAAGATGAAGCTGAACAATCCTACAGTCCAAATTATAGATCAGATACTAAAAAACAAAACAAATTAAGGCAGGCATTAGATTCTTATATCAATCTATCTCGCTACTATCTGATCAATACAATCATTGGGTGGAAGGTATCTCATCTACGCAAAACGATTAATTACAAATTAGAACAGATTAAGAAGCGATATTGGTAACAGATTTTATTACAAGAATCATAACCGAAGTTGAACCATGTTAAAAAGAAAAAGATCGATTAGTTAATCTCGAATGCAGGCTTTGATTGACTGGAGGAAAAACAAATAGAAGATAAATTAAATGTTTTATTTCAGGAACATGCTTTATCAAGTTATACCAATAGTTTGACAAAGGCTCTTTCGGCGACAGGAGTGAATGTTAATTTATTCACAATGCAACCAAAGAGAAAAAAACTGAAGAAAGAAGGCGTAAAGGTAAAACATTTTCCTCTATCAAAACTTATCTGGATAATGCCTAATGAGCGAAACAAAAAAATCATTGAGGACCATGTTTGTTATCCTTGGCTTCTTAAAACGATAAAAAACCAAGACATTAGGGTTCTCCACCTAAATATCGCCTCGAAATCTAAAATGTTTCTAAAAACAAAAGAAAAATATGGAATTCCTATAATATACACGAACCACTACGTACCTGAGCCTGAACCCTTTGAGACTCTATATTGCAAAGAAGATATAGTCCATGAAAAGGAAAAGATGTGGATTCGTCGTGTTTGTGAAAATTCTTCTCAAGTTGTTACGGTATCTAAATACGCGAAAAGACGCCTAAAAGAAGAGTTCGGAATAGACTCCAGCTTTATTTACCACGGAGTAGATTTGAAAACATATAATCCATTCCTTCCCAAAAAGAGGAAAAGTCTCGGTTTTGAACCTGATGAAAAAATTGTTTTGTGGGTTGCCCGTTTTGGGAATCGGCCATACAAAGATCCCTTCACTTTTATTAGATCGATTCCTCTAGTGCTACAGCAGTGTCCTAAAACAAGGTTTGTGATGATTGGAAATGGTTGTCTTAAGCCTTTTGTTGTAGAGTTAGCCAAGAAATTGTCGGTTTATAGGCATGTGAAGATTATTGACTTCGTGAGGCATCTGAATCTTTTTTATGCTACTTCAGACGTTTTTGTTTTGCCAACGTTTAATGACAATTTTGGTTTAGTGGTAGCTGAAGCAATGGCGTGCGGAAAAGCTGTAATTGTATCTAATAGGGGAGCACCTCAAGAGTTCGTCGGAGACGCTGGTCTTTTATTTGAGTATGGTTCTCATCTCGAGTTAGCTGATAAAATCGTTATGCTTCTCGAAGATGAAGATCTAAGGCAAGAACTTGGCGCAAAAGCCCATAAGCAGATTGTTGAAAACTTTACTTGGGATAAGGCAGCGAGAAAATATCTAGAGATTTACAAAAAAGTGTCCTAAAGAGGATAGATTTGCCTGGTTAAGAATTAGATAGGAAATATATATTATTATTTTTCGTGAAAGACCTGATACGACTAAACCAGCAAGAAGCAAGCGAGTTTTCAGTGGAATTCTAGAATTGGTTGATATATAATTTTGGAGAAAGTCAGGATGTCCCTTTTAGAAGCAAGATTCAAATTTTTGATTGAGATAGTAGAGGTTATCAAGAACTGGTTTTCTGTAATACTATAGTAACATAAATGTTATAACATAAATAGTAAACTGCTAGAGAAACAAAATGGTGATTTTTTGAAAGCCATGATTTTGATAGGGCCAAGAACGTTCAGAGAAGTAGATGTAAGTTTGCCAACATTAGGTTCTGACGACGTTTTAGTAAAAACAAAGATTGTGGGGATCTGTGGCAGCGATCTTCTCACATATAGGGGCTGCTTTATAAAAGGATATTACTGGGGAGTAATTATGAAAATTCTCACACGTGCACGTGCTTTACTAACTGGCCATCCGGATCCATTGGGGGATCGAAGTTGGCTTGAGATACTAGGACACGAGGTCTCAGGAACTATCGAAGATTCGGGAAAAAACGTATCAGACTTTGAATATGGCGAGAGGATCGCCCTTACCCCTAATATTTCATGCCACAACTGCGAGGCCTGTAGGACAGGCTACGAAAACCTTTGCATCCGAGATATGGAAATTGGCTCTAGCGGTATTCCGGGTGCCTTAGCAGAATATGTAAAAGTTCCTGCTGAGAACATCGTTGTTATTCCATCCACTCTTTCCCATGAAGCAGCAGCGATTGCAGATTGTGTCGCGGTTGCTCTACATGCTGTGAAACTTGCAGAAGTTAAGGGAGATCATAAAATTACAATCCTTGGGGCAGGTACTATGGGCCTACTGATTTTACAAGTGCTGAACGCGCTTGGTTTACGAAAAATAGCTATAACAGATTTAAACGATTACAGTCTTGATGTAGCTAAGAGACTTGGTGCTGAATACACTTTCAATGCTTCTCAGGGCAACGTCTGTGAAGAAGTAAAAAGGGCGCTTGGACCGATCGATAGAGTTTTCGAATGCGTTGGAGGGAAAGCACCCACTGTAAATCAGGCATTAGACTTGGTGGGATTTCACGGCAGAACAATAGTCATAGGAAACTTCACTACACCTCAGAAGATAAAAATGCTAAGATTTAGGAAGAAAGAGTCGATTCTCCTTGGCTGTTCAAGATACACGAAATCTGAATTTCGAGAAGCCGTAAAAATGCTGATAGAGAGTAAAATAAATACTGATTTAATTATTACTCACAAGTTTCCCATCCATAGGATTCGTGAAGCCTTCGAAACGGCATTAAACAAACATAGAACAAAAGCAATAAAAGTTCAAATCGAATTTCAATAAGTAAAGGAAAAAGTATTGAAAACGTACTAAAATGAAGTAAAATAGAAATCGATAATTAACTTGGTGTAAAGCTTGGTCAATCCAAAAGATAAAACAAAACTTCCTCAAAAAAAGAGAGCTATGGAAAAGCAATCAATACAAAGTAAGAAAGCAGAGATAAAATTCAGGGAAAAACTTACTCGGAGACAAGTGAACGGTGAAGAAGTACTAGGTCGTAGATTAGATCCCAAGGGGATCATAGATCTGCTAACTAAGAGAATGGAGAAAACATATTGGCAGATGGTTACTTTAAAAAAGAAGGGAGTGACACTTTCTCCTTACATTGAAATTGGGGCCGAAAGAGGCCAAAGAGCCCTTGTTATGGAAAACGATCTTAATGCGCCGGGTTTTGCTGTGGATATTTCATTTCATAGCTTGAAAAGCTGTGATTATTATAAAAAAGTGTTTGGTAAACAAGAAAACCCATTTAGAATATGCTGTGATGCAAACTTTTTGCCGTTCAAAACCAATTCTATCCCATTCATTTTTTGCTATGAAACGCTTCATCATTTTCCCAATCATATTCCAATTGTGAAAGAAGTCTACAGAGTCCTTTCTCCAGGTGGGAATTTTTTCTTTGATGAGGAACCCTTCAAACAACATTTGAAATTCCCTTTATATAAGAGGCATACATGTAGCGTTTCATATCATTCAAAGAAAAGTATATTCAGAATAATAGTAGATCGTATCTTCCTCAAAATATACTGTGAGGAAGAAGATTATGGAATAGTAGAAAACAATGACATAGAAATAAATACATGGAGAAAATCGCTGGAAAAATTTCAAAAAAAAGATGTAAAACTACGTAGTTGGGTCATAATCAAAATAGAATCTGATCTGTTTAACCCAGGAAAGAATCCTCTGTTTTATATAATAAATTACATGTTAGGAGGTAATGTCAAAGGATTCTGTCAAAAATCCGGCTCTTTACCCACCAAAAAGCTCTCTATGTCCGATGTCTTGATCTGCCCGTCATGTCTTAAGCTAGGGAAAGAATCGGACCTTTTAAAGAGTAACCACAAATATGTCTGTCAAAGTTGTGGTAAACAATACCCTTCAAAGGAAAATGTTCTATTCTTATTACCATATGATGAGATGAGAGAGCTTTATCCATCTTTTCCTTCTTAGCTGTGTGTTAAGCTTGGCGACTTGATAAAATATTGCATAGGGATTATCTACAAAAAGCGTGTACTACATATACTTTGAAAGTCATGAAAAGTGTTCGATCTATCGACGTTTTAGTGGGTGGGATATATTATAAATAAGGAGAGATTTCCCAAAACCCCTTCAGTTTTAGTTGCAGCGCCGGTTTATTATAAAAACGATGAATTTCTTTATCCACTCATAGGATCCTGGAGAGATTTTACTTATAAAAATCTCAAATTTTGCATAGTAGAAAACAATATTCGAATAAAAAGTTTTGCAGTTTTTCATCCTTTTCATATTAAACTACAAAAAATAAAATATATAAAAAGGCCAAATGATTTGGTTATATTTACTTTAGATAATAGTCATTTAAAAAGTTGGGAACCCTTAACACAAGCTCAAAACAAAATTCGCGAGTTCTTTTTAGAAAACGATTTTGATTTTCTCTTTATCAATGAAATAACCAGATCAGCTCCTCCACACATAATTGAAGATTTGCTGGGCTATAACAAGAAAGTAATTGCGGCTCTATACAAACATAGTACACTCCACCGTTCAGGATATTATTGCGTTTGGGATTTCGATAAAAGTAGAGATTTACATGTTATGACAAGATACCGTAATATTGATACAATTAAGGAACCCACTAGGGTTAATGGAATTGGTTTTGGGGCAATTTTGATTCACAGAAGCATTCTGGAAGAAATCAATGGATTTCGCAGTTCGAGATATACTGCAGATACTTATTTTTGTGAGGATCTAAAAGAAAAGGAAATTCCTGTTTATGCAGCTCCGGTAATTGTAAAGAACTTAAAAGTTAAAGATGACCCTCACACGTACGATCCAATAAAAAAATTAACTTCCTTCATGAAACATAAATTTAAGTTTACAACATGGCACATCCTGAATAGATTACCGCGCCCCTTCGCCTCATTCGCACACAAAAAAGATCCAAAAATATACTAAAATAATTGGGAAAAACTGTACTGGTTGTAGAGTATTTTTCAAATTGGCTAAGTAGTTTAACTTATTGCTACACATATAGAGATGATGGAATGGAAAAGTTGCTTTTGTTTTTATCACCCTATGATAATCCACAGAAAGATGCTGTTGCAGCTACTCTAGCATGGCTAACGGATAAAAAAGGCTTAAAATTCGAAGTTTATTACGAAGCACACCATTCAGGAAAGCATTTCTCACCTTATTCGCCAGAAGACCACTTTGGAAACACAGTCGTTGGAGGATTTCATCGTGAACGATTTTATTTCGTAAGCAGACTTTTCGATGTCAAATGTGCTATTCATGCGCAACCAAAATTATTTTCGTCCTCTTTCCTAAAAAGCATAAGAGCAAATATAATCGTAGAAACTCAAGATTTATTAGATTTTTACCAAAAACTTTTTTCGCATTTCAAAGTTCAGCTTCCTCAAGAAATAGTGTTAGTAGAAACGCGTCCGTTTCGAGGCAATCTTATAGTCCCTTCAAAAAAGGAAAATCAAGGATGCTTCAAAGACCCTATTATAAATTTACGCAGTAAGTTTTTTTCGAACCGGAAGCATCTTCCTTCAAACTTAATCAATGTAAGTCCATACTGCTACCCGGAGATTTTTTACAGACAAGCCTTGGGTGTAGGATATACTTCTCCTTTTAGCTTTGACTCCCACAAAATCGCTGACCTCACAAATATATACACATTATTTCTTCCTGATAAAAAGGTAGATGAAATAAAGAAACAAGGTTTCAATGTTAGGGTGATCGATGAATTTCAGCAAGGTGACACTTACTGGTCGATCACGAATCGAATAATGTCGCGATGGCGAAGACATTCTAATGGTGTGACCTTTTCCGACCCCGTCTTGACTTCATACTGGCTGCCTTGGCTTTGTAGGCACAAAAAATTAGCAACTTATGAACCATTCATGGAACCTGTTAGAAGTCAAATGCGAGATCTGATATTAGGTACTGAAGATAAAATAGTTTATGGAAGACACTCTAGCGATCGAGACATTACAGAACTTTCGAAAGACGACATTATATTCCAAATAATGGATCCAGGTCGGCCTCCATTTCCAATAATAGAAGAAGCAAGTTACCGAATGTACCAGCCAGAGAAAAATTATTACGAGTTTGAACCTGACGAGAATACTTTAAAGTCCTTTGCTGATGAACGAAAAATCTTATGCACATTCCTGTTTTATTGTCCTGATATTCGGCACGTAGAAGTGTTGCCTCGTATCCTTGAACTTGCCACGTTAACAAGGATGAAGACAGGCATAGCAATAACGGCGCAATGGTACCAGATGATTCCAGAAATCCTTGAGATGATTAATGTACCTCTTGAAAATGGAGGAGTTTTTCCTAACGTTGAACCGCTACTATGCAGCGCGGGCATGGGGGTTGGCGTGGAGGCAAAAGGATTTTTGAAGGAAACGACGCTACGCAAACATTTAATGGAGGCTAGAAAAATAATCTCTGAAACGGCTGGTAGCAAATTCTTGCCTAGGGGTTACTATCCTTTTTTAGATACTCTAAAAGATTATCCATACTCAAAGCCCGTTTTAAAACGTGTAAGCGATGCTGATCCTTCATTCAAGATTATTGAGGAATTGGGTTTTAAATATTCAATAAGCTACTTGTCACCAGGAAAACCCAAGACTCTATTTAAATCAGAGAATTTTATAGCTATAAATCACACAAGCAAACAATGGCATCCGTACTCGCCATTTCTAGTAATGTCAGATCTTAATGAAATTGAAAAATTAGAACGAAACTTAGCCTTGAGGAGAAAGCCTGGATGGATTATAGTATCATTAGATAGCCCTCTCTGGCTGTTTTCTTATTACCAATGGCAAAAATCAAACGAACTATTTGAGATGGCCTCTTATATTTCGCGCGGCGGAAGAACTGGCAAGCTGATTAGTGCCACACCACATACAATTTCAAGATATGCCCGAATACTCGACGAGAAAGGAAAGCTTTAATATTCAAAAGCAGTGGCTTGGAGAGAACTGAAAGCGGTGAAGTCAGAAGTGAGTTTAGTTAGTTTTATTAGAGTCGACAGGAAAGAGGACTTTAAAGAGAGCCTACAAGATGCTTTAGAATTAATTCAGTACAAGTTACCAACAAACATAAAAAGTATCGTGGTTAAACCCAATATGTGCTATTATTGGGACTACTCTACTGGTCAAACGACTGACCCAAGATTTGTAGCCGCGTTGATTGACTTGCTCCGCGAAAGGATTTCTTCTGATGTAAACATCTCGATTGTTGAATCTGACGCCTCAGCCATGAAATGCAAATACGCCTTCAAAATGCTCGGCTACGAAAAACTGTCTAAAGAATACGATGTTAGATTGGTTAATCTTTCAGAAGAGGAAAACAGTATACGTGAAGTGACTGCTGGAACACAAAAATTCTCTATAGCTATTCCCCGAATAATTGAAGAGGCGGATTTGAAAATCAACATACCAAAAATAAAATACGCGCTCCAAGGAATTAAGATAACTTGCGCTTTGAAAAACATTTTTGGCTGCAACCCATATCCTAAAAAATTCATATACCACTCAAAACTGGGAGAAGCCATAGTTGCGCTTAACAAAGCAATGAAATTTGATCTCTGTGTGATAGACGGCAACATTGTTTCAGGAGTCCAACCTCAAAGGCTCGGTTTAGTAATGGCAAGCGAAGATCCAGTGGCGATTGATGCTGCCGCTGCAAGAATAGCTGGAGTAAACCCAACGACAATGAAATACCTTAAACTGGCAGCCCAAGAAGGCTTGGGAAATACAGATTTTGTTGAGCGAGGCACCCCTCTGAATTACTTTAAAGCGAGGTATCCAAAGAAAGACATTCAAAATAAAGTGATGGAAAAAGCCTACGGAATGGTTGTTAAGATGAAACTTGGTAAAAGACTAGGGCTACCGTAAATGTAGTGGAGGAATCCAAAATGAACAAAGTAAAATTGGGAATAATCGGACTTGGATATGTAGGCAAGATTCACCTAAGACACTGCTTGAAGATTGCCAACATAGATGTCGTGGCAGTTTCTGACCTGTCAAAAAAAGCTCTTAAGGGCGCCAAGGACGCTGGAGTTAAAAAAACACTCACAAACTATGAACAACTTTTAAAAGAACCTGACATTGAGGCGGTAATTATCGCGCTGCCCACTCACCTTCATCTGCAATGTGCAAAACAAGCCGCTGAAGCACACAAACACATTTTCTTGGAAAAACCCATCGCTATAGATCTAAACGAAGCAAAAGAAATCGTTGCAACCGCTCAAAGGAACTCCGTTAAATTGATGGTTGGCTACCCACTCAGGTTCAACGCAAGGTTCCGAGAACTAAAAGCAAAAATGGAAAGCGGAATCTTGGGCGACGTTGAAATCGCATATGCCACTTATATAAGTTCTGGCCCCTTCTTTCATAGAGCAGACGGCTACACTCCTGTGCCTGTACCTGAATGGTGGTTTAACAAAAAACTAACAGGTGGTGGCGTACTAGTTGATTTGGGTAGTCACATCATAAATCTTATGCGATGGTTCTTCGGCGAAATTACGGATATAAAAAGTCATCTTGGTCACAGGTTCAATCTTGATCTTGAAGATAGTGCGGTTTGTTTGACTAAATTTGACTCAGGAACTACAGCAGTTATGACAGTCGGATGGTTCCTTCAAGGTTATCAGCTAAAACTTGAATTCTTCGGAACCGTAGACCACGCATTTGCACAACACCGCCCAAGAAACCGTTTACTAGCCGCAACTCAAATGCTAACAACAGGCAAGTCAGAGTTTCATCGACCTCACTTTGATGAGCTTCAATACTTTGCCAACTGCCTAATAAATGACTCATCACCATCACCTTCTGGACAAGACGGACTCAAGGACTTAGAAGCAATATTTCAAGCTTACAAGAACCAAATACGCCTAGATTAAAAACTATGGAGCAGCATTTACTTTAACATAGTGTAACTTTTTGTGAGCTCTTCCAACCCTTCCTTCAGAGAAGTCTTTGGGTTATAATGCAGCTTCTTTCTTGACTTTGAAATATCTGCAAAGCTATGTTTTATGTCACCTTCTCTGGGTTTAGAATGTTTTAATTTCAAATGAGTTTTTTTGGTGATTTCTAGCAAAGCACTAGCCAATTGATTTATCTTTGTAGCCACTCCAGTTCCAATGTTAAAAGTCTTTCCTGCAGCCTCCTCTTTTTTTAAGGCTAATATATTAGCTTCCACCACATCTTGCACATAAACGAAATCCCTTGTTTGTTCTCCGTCACCAAAAACCACTAAAGGAAAATCTTTCGTCAAACGATCTATAAACTTCGTTATAACCCCGCTATAATCGTTGTATGCTTGCCTCGGGCCATAAACATTAAAATACCGTAAACAAACAGTCTCCAGACCATAAACCTCATAGAAAACTCCTACATACTTTTCCGCAGCCAACTTTGAAACTCCATAAGGAGATAACGGTTCTAACGGGCTATCCTCCTTTATAGGCAAAACTTTAGCATTTCCATACACAGCGCATGAAGACGCATAAACAAAACGTTTAACATTAAAATCCATAGACGCTTTCAACAAATTCAAAGTCCCATTAACGTTCACATCATTAGTCAAAAGCGGATCCTCAATGGATTCTGGAACACTAATCAAAGCAGCCAAATGCACAACACAATCCACATCTTTAACCAAATCCCTAACAAGACGTGAATCCCTCACATCTCCGCGAACAAAACGAAAAAACCTCTTCCCCATATGTTGACTAATATTCTCTAATCGTCCATTTCGCAAATCATCCAAAACAACAACCTCAAAACCCTCAGCCAAAAGCCTATCCATTGTATGGCTACCGATAAAGCCAGCCCCACCAGTCACAAGAACCCTCGAACAACCGTGCATATAACGTTCACCTAATCAAAAAAAGGAAATAGCAAGCTTTAAGCTTTCTCAACGAGTATGCAGAAGACAAGATCATAACCAAGTTATGAAACACCAGATGTAATTTCACGTCACTAACATGGGGCGCCAGTCATGAAAAAAGCACTAAAAATGGGCAAAGTTTCATTTACTGGAAGTTTCCAATTGTTCATCGGAAAAACAGTATCAACTGTGATATTGGCTGTCGGCACAATAATTTTAGGCATATTCATTCTTGAAGGAGACTATGGGCTATACGCTATCGCGTTGATCCCGGCAACAACTATGCTTTTATTTCAAGATTGGGGCATCGGCTCTGCCATGACAAAATACTGCGCTCACTATAGAGTCCTAAACAAGGATGGAGAATTACGTAAAGTCATTGTCGCCGGATTAACTTTTCAGGTTGCAACCGGGCTAGCTTTGACAGTGCTTTCACTTTTAATGGCGAACTCCATAGCGTCAACAATCTTTGGCAACCCCGAATCAGCACTTCTCATAACCCTTGCCTCAATCACAATTTTATCCACAGCTCTCATTGTAGCATCTCAGTCTGTGTTTGTGGGTTTTGAGCGCATGGGACTCACTAGTCTCTTGATGATTTGCTACGCCATAGCACAGAGTATGCTATCTCCGTTACTGGTTTATCTAGGCTATGGCGCCTTAGGAGCCATACTCGGCTACACTATTTCGTCTATAGCTGCCGGCGTCATGGCTGTAACCATGCTCTATTTTGCCATATTCAGAAAACTGGCTCCCCAGAACACAAACAAGTCTGAGATCTCTCAAACCCTGAGAATAATGCTACGCTATGGGATTCCTCTCGCGATAGGCGCCATTTTGGCTGGACTACTGGCTCAGTTCTACGCGTTTATGATGGCTTCATTCGTCGATCTCGCATTAATAGGCAATTATAGAATTGCCATCAACTTTGCGATTTTATTAACTTTCTTCACAATGCCCATAGGCACCGTTCTGTTTCCCGCCTTCTCAAAACTCAATCCACAAAATGAGCAACAGCTTCTTCAGACGGTCTTCAAGTCCTCCGTCAAGTATACTGCCCTTTTCTTAGTGCCTGCGACAATGGCTCTAATGGTGCTGGCAAAGCCAGTTATAGGAACGATCTATGGAGACAAATGGCTTTACGCTCCATTCTTCCTAGCTTTATATGTCATAAGCAACTTGTTCGCAATTTTCGGAACCTTCAGCAGAGGAAACCTACTTGCCGCATTAGGCGAAACAAAACTGCTAATGAAACTGAACATACTAACACTTTTCATAGGCGTTCCCCTTGCTTTCTTACTGATCCCTCAGTTCGGTATAATAGGCGTAATAGTTGTCACACTCGTAGCAGGAATACCCAGCATGTTTATCAGCCTACACTGGGCATGGAAACGCTACGGAGCCAAAATAGACTTTAAAGCTTCTGCAAAAATATTTCTCGCATCAGCCACCGCTGGCACAGCCACATACCTATTCTTAAACATTTTAAACACGGCTAACTGGGTGCTACTTGCAACTGGCATGGCGCTTTTTCTGGCAATATACTTGACTACCGCTCCGCTCATTGGCGCAATCAACCAAAAAGATGTCGACAACCTCAGAAGCATGTTTTCCGGCTTGGGAATAATATCGAAAATACTCGAAATTCCTCTAGTGTTAGTTCAAAAAGTGCTAAATTTACGCAGTAATTCAGGTAATCAATTTTCCCCAGCTACAGAAAAATCTTTACCCTGACTACTTACACAGATGCGCTAACAACGCTGGACAAACTCAAAAAAACGATTAAAACATGCACGGGCAAGAACATAAAGCGACCATGTCTCTGCGGCGAAAACATGTTTGAAATAGAACTTTTTAGTGGTGTTCTATATCCTTTTTTCAGCACAGTTTATAAGTAAGAAAAACAGTCGGTATTGATGAGTAGGGAGATTATATGCGTAAAAGTACTTTGCTTTCTGTTTTGGTGTTTGCTTTAGCTTGCAGCCTTGCAACGGTAGTTTACGCCAGCAATCCCCCGATAAACTTAACCGATGGCTATGAAATAATTACCAATTGGCATGGCGTAGACATTCCACCAGGTACCGAAGTGGTGGCTACAGCTATGACAATAGACCCCGAAGTGACTCAGGTAACATTCTTATGGAAAAATCCCGCGAAGCAAATAGTCTTTCAAGAAACTGTCTCAGTATTCCAAAATGAAACAACTGGTAGCGGGCAAGTCCATGGAACGAAATACGAGAATGTGAAGGTCTCTTTTGCAATCTCTGAATACACTCCCCAAGCGCTTGGAGATTGGGGCGTTCAGGCTCTATTTCAAGATTCAAGCGGCCACACAAGTCAAAGCATATCATGGGTATTAGCGATAAGGGCTACATCATTTAACGTCATACCTGAAATCCCACTACTCGGCACAGCAGGCGCATCAATCGCAATGATTGCAGGTTTCACGTACAAAATGAAACGAAAACCGCAAAACTAACAGCCACAGCATAAAAGAGCCAAGCATAGCCATAGAACAACGCTACAGTGAACCTCTTTGTCCTTTTTCATTGTGCAAACATTCTTTTACATGAATAGTTTTACTGAAAATTTTGCTATAGCGTATGACCGCATCGGTTTTAAGAAACGAGAGTGCATGTGATGGAAAAACTTAAACGTCGGCTAAAAAACGGAGGCAATAGCATCCGATTATACCATCGACACATTCTTTTATTTGGGCTGGGGTTATTATCAGTTATTATCATTTATGGAAATGATCTTTGGATTTTGGCAAATGAAGCTTTTCGCAATGAGGCTTTAAGCCACATTCTGTTGCTGCCGTTTTTCGCGGGTTTCCTCTTCTATTTAAAAAAAGACGCTGTTAAAGCTGCCCTAGCGTTAGATAAGTATAGCAAGCGAACAAACGCAAAATACGTGAATGAAATCCTTGGCGTGGCGCTTTGCCTTGTGGCTTTTCTAGTCTATTGGTACGGGTCTCAAACGTTTTATCCGTTAGAATATCATATTCTCTCCCTTCCAATTTTCGTTGCAGGTGTCACACTTGTTTTGCTCAATCCTCGAGCGCTCTTGATACTGATTTTCCCGATACTCTTTCTTCTGTTCTTGGTACCAGTGCCCGCCACATTCCTATACACCATCGGCGGGGGTTTGGCTAATTTCAACACTCAAGTTTCTTATGGCGTATTGAAAACTGCAGGGTTACCAATCACGTTGTCCTCTTCATATGGGGCTCCGACAATTTCGCTGTCAAGTGCCTCTGGACAACCTGTAAATTTTGCCGTAGATGTAGCCTGTTCAGGAATATACTCTTTAGTAGCCTTCGCAATGTTTGCTACTTTCTTGGCTTTCTTGGCTTCAACTTCCATTTTCAAGAAGCTTTTGCTGTTCATTCTCGGATTTTTTGTTTTCGCCATCCTAAACATCACTCGTATAATGGCAATTGTTGTTGTTGGCTACTTGTTTGAAGAAGAAGCGGCTCTCCTTTTGCATTCATTCGCGGGTTTAGTGCTGATCTTTATCGGCATGCTACTTATTCTTGTTTTTTCTGACAAAGCTTTGAAAATCCGAATAGTGACTAAACCACAAGAGCAACCGCCCTGTCCTAAATGCAAAAAGAAGAAACCGCCCCTTACAAACTTCTGCCAGAACTGCGGAAGATTTATCGGCAAATCAAGTCGACTAATTTCCAAAATGTTATTTGTGAAACTTTTCCTTTTGCTGCTGGGCTGCTCCATCATAGTTCTTTCTATCCGTGCGCCAACTTTTGTTGCGGCTAAAGACTCAATTGAACTCTCATCAATTGGTAATTTACAAAACGCGGCAAGCGTGTTTCCAGAAATCCCTGATTATACACTTGCTTTTCTTTACCGAGACACTGAATACGAGAAAATGGCCAGTCAAGACGCCTCTCTCGTGTACGGCTATTTTCCAGCTGACATATCCAAACCAGTCGTCTATGCATCCGTAGGCGTTTCAAGTAGCATATCTAATCTTCACAACTGGGAAGTCTGCTTCGTATCAATACAGACAACTCAAGGACAATACCCTCTGGTCAATGTGCACGACTCAAGAGACATCCAATTGCTACAGGATCCACCATTAATAGCCAAGTATCTAGTCTTTGACAACCCTGACAATTACACACAGGTAACATTGTATTGGTACGAGAGAGCAACGTTCAAAACCGGACTTACCGTGGAGCAGAAGTATGTTAGGATAAGTTTGATTATTCTCACGCAAAACTCTGCCGACTGTCCTCAGCTTGAAGAAGAGCTGCTCGCGACTGGGCAGCTTATTGCTGAAACATGGGAACCATTAAAAACTCAGGCGCTCATATCCCTCGGCGTCCCCGCGCAGCAGGCTCTTCTTGCCGTTTCCATCGCCTTTCTTGCTGTTACAATAACAACACAGTATTTCACTGAACGAAGAAAAACGTCTAATAACTTGAAACTTTTTAACAATTTTGCCTCTCCTAAAGAAAAACTTGTGCTTCAGACTGTGCTTGAATTGGCTAAGGAAAGGAATCAAATGAAGACGAGTGATATACTTGAAAATGTTAAAAAACGGGTTGGACGATCGATGAGTTCTAAAAAAGTTTTGAGCGTATTGAACACTCTAGAAGAACATGGCTTAATTCGCAGAACAGTCGTCTCTGTTGGAAACGCACCTGTGCTTGTGTGGAAAGTATAAGCAGTAATCCGAAACCTTAAAGAAAGCGTTGCCAGTCATTGTTTTGCTAGATGCTACTTTCACGAACCGTGAATTCGCAAAGAGGTCTGAAGATTTGAAGTCAAAACGCAGAATCGGCAACGCTGTTTCAAGCAGACTTAGCATTTTATTCCTAATTTCAGGCATCACGTTACTTATTTTTTCCATATACTCTGAATCCCAAATTCTAGCGCTAATAGGCTTAGGTTTAAGCTTCTGGGCTGCGCTTTTTCTCCTCATTAAACCTGTAAAACTCGTAGGAGGTAACCTTCTATACAGCGCTGCAGTTGCGACGTATTTGACGACTGACCGAATAATCAAAAGCCTTAAGAACAAAGGGAAAATCTATTACATACCGCCATATCCCAAAGACGTTTACCTTCCTGACTATCTCAAGGCTTTAAAAGAGGTAGTTGTTTTTGTTTCTGTAGAAAACGATGGCGAAATGCCGCCGATTGAAGAAATAGCCAAAGGCAAATTCACATCCAAAAATCCAGAAGGAGTGTTTTTGGCGCCGCCAGGATCAGGTCTCCTGACTCAAATTGAAGAGGAATTTTATGTGGATTTCACCGAAATGGATCTGAACGAACTCTGCACGCTTATGCCACGTTTTATCCTGCAGGATCTCAATTTGGCGAAAGAGATGGAAATGGAACCAAACGAAAATCAAGTTCATCTTAGAATCATTGATTCTCTATACAAAAACCTTTACAACGCACAAACTAATTTGAAAAGCGTTAATCTTCTCGGTTGCCCCATCGTAAGCACCGTGGCCTGCGCTCTCGCAAAAACTTCTGGCAAAATCATAGCAATTCAGAAACAACAGGTGTCTCCTGACGACTTAACCATAGAAGTGTGGTATCGCATCGTGCAAGGTTGAGACCGATGAATTTTCCTTTGTCATTGTCAGATATTAGCTTGTGGCTTGCCGTAACGGCGATCATACTTTTGATAACATCAGAGTTATTGTATTCCTTGCCCGAGTATTCGACAAGGATTATGATTAATAAGAAAAGGTTGAGACTGGTAGCCATTGGCGTAGGCTTAGCTTTTCTAGCCACAGTTGTGATGCGTGTTTTTCAACCCTTTTGATTGCTTATTATCTCAAAATCCATTCAAGTATGGCTGTTTATCTCATGTCTTCTCTTCTGGTACGGCACGGCATCTGGAAACATTATTGGCTAAACATACTCCACCATTTTTCTATGAATTTGGGGCCGGAAGACTTTATCGTAACCAAAGTCCGTCCTTGAGAAAAGGTCATTTCGCATTCTGGCATCTATCTATTTCCTCGAATCTCTTTTATCCCTCAAAAGTTTTTTGTCACAAAGACGTTTTTATGTTAACCATTTTAGTTATTATGTTGCTCTGTAGTATGCCTAAGCCGAATCGTGTTGCCGCTTTGACACCATATTTGTTCTTTATTATGTCGAACCAACCTTCAAGCGGCACATCTCTGCGAGTTATAATTATACCGCTACACGTGTGTCAATTACGTAAGCTATTCCATTAAGAAACAGCGTGCTGGATTGCACCCTCATGCCGACAGTTTTTCGGATTGAGCCCTGCTCAAAATCAACTTCTTATGATAGCAAATATTTGGACCCAATAAATTTATTATCTATCAATAGCTGATGCAACCATGTTTCGTTTAAGACCAAGGCATTTGGTCGCTAATTTCACCACGCACACCATCATGAAGTTTCATAACCGCTGTCCAATCTATCACTTTGTTACGTTGCTCAATTGCGGTACCTCCAACTAGATCTTCGTCGATTGCTGGTCAAGAGCTATTTCACTTGCACGTTCACGTTGTTCCCAGATATGAAGGACAAAAGCTGCCCAGTTTCAGCGAGATAGCAGAGGCCGGAGAGAGAAGAACTGAATCAAGTCACAACGGACATAAAACAGCTTTTAAGATGAAATTGGACTGAATAATAACTTGTTAATTATCACTAACCAATGTTTCAAATACTTTATGTTTGCGGTGTTAAATTTTTTAACTTTACGATTGCGTCCTCAAGTAGCACTTTACTCGCACTTAATATCCCTATTAGATGGTTCTTTCTTAAGCAGTAGCTAATGTAATTTCGGAGAGATCGTCTAGCCGCTTTGTTCTCGTTCAATGATTTACTAACAGTTTCATATCGATTGTTGCCATTGTGTTGACAAAAGATTTTGTCAACAAGTGTATAATCTCCACCACATGTCTTGTAGATTCGACTAAAAAACCGAAAATCATTCCAAGGTATTTGAAAATCAACATCGGTTGGATATCCTACTTTCTTTGCTAAGCTTGCCTTTACACAAAAATTCAATAGATCAATTCGACCAGGCGTAACAGGAAAGATCGGCAGCAAACCCGCCTGTGCGTGTATAACTTTGTACATGTATATGCTTCTAGGATTTTTCTCAAGTTCTGAGTTTATTATCTCAAACATTCTTCTATCCAATATCTTCGCATCAGCATCAAACATAAAAATATAATCTGCATCAATATATTTTATGCAGAAATCTCTTCTTTTTCCTATATTTGCTATCATGGAGTAAACATTTTTCTCATCCTCATAACCTATGCAGAGATATATGATCTGATATTTACCGTTAGGGTTTTTCTTACTATTGACAAATCGTGACAAATTTTCTGAGAATTTATTACCACAGAGCACCCACACCCAGTCTTCGTGCTTCTGAAGCTCAAGGTCTTTATACAACAACTCCAGTGATTCAACGCAACCATCAAACACGGGAGTTATTATACCAAGTCTCACAGTTCTAAACCTCACTTTTTGCTTTCATTGACAGCGCACCTAGCATTTGGAAATTGAATAGTTTTTCTTATAAATCTAAGTAAATACTCATGATCATTTAGCTTGGCTTGCTCACCTCGTTTTTCACTACAACTAATAAACTCCCTTAAAGCTTTGATTTCCATATTTAAGTCACGATCAAGTAGCTCACGTAAAAAAGTACGCCGCATTATGCTCATGCTTCCACCTAATCGTACTAATTCATGAAGAATCAGAACGTTTATAATTGGTTCCCCTCCCCCTAATATTGTAGAACCACCAAAGCCATATGTTCTACCTCTTAAATTATTGCAAATCGATTCAGCTGTTCCGTCCAAGATTGCTTCCCAGATAGAGTGTCTTCCACTGGCAACCATTAGATCGTTCAACCCAATATACGCATAATCCCAATCCAGATGTTTAAACTCAGCTATTTTTTTTACTAGAGATGGAGTTTCTATTTGCACAATTGTTTTTGCCCTTTTATCAACTATTGCCAAGAATTTTTTAACTTCCTCTAAAGAAGTTGCCATTGGTAACATTATTATTTTTGCGCCGTTAATCAGTGCACATTCAACTTCAGAAGCAGTATTTTTGTAAATAGCGTTGATGCGAGCGGTAATGGGCATTTTTAGGTTGCTTGAAAGTCTGTATAAGTCTTCGGGAGTATCAAAATTGATTTCAAGATTGTACTCTTTTTGTCTTTTTAATTTGCTTCTTGACTCCCAGTCAACAATAATGCTATCAATGCCTGCTTTTTCAACCTTGAGGGCTAAAGATAAATTTGTAGTAAACAGAAAAAATTCCATTTAAGTTGACCACTGTTATATAGTGGAAACAAATATAAAAATTTTCAACGTCTATTACACAGTTGATTTCAACATTGAACGAAGTAGAAATACTTGTTTCATTTGATTTGCCAAGCGCATATGTGAAGAAGATTGAGGATGTTTCGCCTAAATTTACAGTCCAGAAAAGCCATAAGAAGAAGGAACTGTTAGGTCATATAAAGAACGCAGAAATACTATTTGCTGGAGTTTTCTCACTTGAAATGTTCTTGGCTGCAAGGAAACTAAAGTGGATTCAAATTGCTGGTGCAGGGGCAGATAGATTCCTTTTTCCAGAAGTTGTGAACAGCCAAGTCATAATTACGAATAGTGGAGATATCTTATCGAATCCTGCTTCGGAACATGTCATTGCAATCATGCTTTCTTTTTGCAGAAAATTACATTCTTTAATTATTAATCAAGCGGAAAAGAAATGGGAGAGGTACGGAGGATATTTAGGGGAACAGTTTGAGGAATTATCTGGAAAAACTATTGGGATAGTGGGGCTTGGCAGAATCGGAGAAAAAGTAGCTAAGAAAGCAAAAAGCCTTGGAATGAAGGTGATTGCAACAAAGAGAAACCTATCAGCTCCAAAACCAAATTATATTGACAAGCTACTTAATCGTGAAAATTTAAGAGAACTGCTGAAAAAATCCGATTTTGTGGTTCTTACAGTACCTCTCACCAAAGAAACTGAGGGATTGATCGGTGAAGCCCAGTTGAGATGCATGAAAAAGACAAGCTACTTAATTAATATAAGTAGAGGAAAAATCGTTCAAGAAGACGAATTAATTAAAGCTTTAGAAGAGGGATGGATTGCTGGAGCAGGGTTGGATACATTTGAAGAAGAGCCATTAATCCAAGGTTCTAAGCTATGGGATATGAAAAACGTGATAATTACTCCCCATGTTGCTGGAATTTCTAGATCTTTTTTAGAACGCTTAACAAATGTTTTTTGCCAAAATTTAAAACTATTTTTGAATAATGAAACGCTGATTAATATTGTAGATAAAAACATTGGATATTAACACAAATGTAGCACATACATCCAACATTGCTAATTGAGAAAAATTTAAAATCCATAGTACGTAAAATAGACATTGAGGCTGTAGTTTTGAGCGAACTACAAATATAGAGTTGAAAGGTGTTATTCGAGTATGATTCGCGCGTCTACCGTTTTTGCTCCATTCTCATAAGCCATTATAGGATTCAAGTCTAACTCTTTGATTTCAGGATAATCCATGACCAGCTTTGAAGTGTTCCGCAGGACGCTTATTATGGCGTCTATGTCTGCTTCTGTATATATCAACTTCGTTCATAACCACTTGAGCCAGAGAAGCCGTCGTGCACTCCATTATAATTTTTTTTTAAAAAGTTATAATAAAAGTTTTAAATCAATTTGTCCGGACCTTAGCTTCTCTAAAGACAACCTTAAGGATTTCATGATCTGATTAGTAGGGCGCGGATTGTGTTTGATAAGAAACGTTTGAGACTGGTAGCCATTGGCGTAGGCCTAGCTTTTCTAGCCACAGTTGTGATGCGTGTTTTTCAGCCCCTTTGATTTATCCTTCTTAATCATAGAGATTTTATATTGACCATTTTAGCTGTTGCTATCCTTCTCAGTATGCCTATGCCGAACTGTTGGTCGCTTTGATTTACTATTTATCAGCCATCAGGTTGTTGCAGGTTTCACTGTTTACGCCTCTGGGAATCAGAATCATGCCTGCAACACGTTCGCCAATAGCGCAAACAGTTCAATTAGAAACTAACTAATATTCCATTACTCCACGTTATCGCCTTTCTTCAAAATATCCACAAAGGCTAAACGAACATAATTCCCATCCACCGTGGGACAGCGCTCTTAGCTGTTTTATCAAAGCTCAAGTCTATAGTTACATTTTAATTTTTAAACAGGCATAAGGCTATATGATATGTCTTGAGGCGTTGATGTGAAGGCTCTTGTGCTCAGCGGCGGAAAAGGAACCCGCCTTAGACCGCTAACTTTCACTTTAGCTAAGCAGCTTATTCCAGTGGCGAATAAACCTATCCTTGGGTACGTGCTTGATCAAATAGCCGAAGCTGGAATAAGCGAAGTCGGCGTAATAGTTGCTCCTGAGACGGGCCACTCCGTCAAAGACTACGTCAAAGACGGCTCAAAATGGAAGTTCAAAGTAACATACATCCCTCAAGAACCTTTAGGTTTAGCACACGCCGTCAAAACCGCGCAAGCGTTTCTCGCCGAAGATTCATTCGTTATGTGTTTAGGCGACAACGTAACAGGCCAAGGCGTAAACACGTTTATCCAAGAATTCAAAAAAGAACATTTAGACGCCCTAATCATACTCAAAGAAGTGGATAATCCATCAAACTTCGGCATTGCTCAACTAGGCAGCAAAGGAAACATCGTCAAGCTTGTGGAGAAACCCAAAACGCCCATGGGCAACCTCGCCATAATCGGCACCTACATTTTCTCCAGCAAAATCCACGAAGCCATAGAAAAAATAAAGCCTTCATGGCGAGGAGAACTCGAAATAACTGACGCCATCCAAGAAATGATAAACATGGGTTTCAAAGTTAAAGCAGAAATCCTCAATTCATGGTGGCTAGACACAGGCAAAAAAGACGACATCCTCTTCGCCAACAGCAAGATACTCGACGAATGCATCGAGCAAGACATCAAAGGAAAGCTAACGAACAGCGTTGTAGACGGAAGAGTCAAGGTCGAAGATAGCGCAAACATAGTTAACAGCAAAATCAGAGGACCCTGCATCATAGGAAAAGGCGTTCTGATAGAAAACTCGTTCATAGGACCCTACACTAGCGTAGGAGACAACTCAAAAATCCTGAACTCCAACCTCGAATGCTGCGTCATCCTAGAAAACGTCACCATCACAGACCTGGAACGCCTAGAAGAAAGCCTAATCGGCAAAAACGCTAAAGTAACCAAAAATTCACGAAGCAGAGCCATCAAACTTCACGTAGGCGAATACTCAGAAATAGAAGTATAGCAAAACGACACCGCATAAAGATGACAACCATTATAAGACATTCAACAGAAATATGAAAACTAAACAAAGGCTTGTGAACAACAGTGTTAAATGGCGTAATTATTAAACCAATAAATCGCCCTTCAGACGAGAGAGGTTTTTTCACGGAAATTATGCGCATAGACTGGAAAGACCTATTCGGAAACGACAACATTGCACAAGCCAATCTCTCCCTCACTTTCCCAGGCGTTATACGCGCGTGGCACCGGCACCTAAAAGGGCAAACAGACTACTTTATCGCCCTCAAAGGCGCCATAAAAATCTGTGCATTTGACGAAAAAACCGAAGAACTGAACGAAATCGTCTCCTCAGGTCAAGATATTCAAGCCGTCCGCATGCCTGGCCATTACTGGCATGGGTTCAAGGCGCTGGGAAACGAACCTGCCATGCTGCTGTACTTCACCACCAGACTATACGATTACGACAGCCCAGATGAAGAACGCAGACCTTGGAACGACCAAACTCTAATACCCAAATCCATAAACGGCAAAAAAGACGACTCACGCGTCGGAAAACCATGGGACTGGAACTATCCACCTCACAAGTGAAGCACACATGAAACTTCTTGTCACAGGTGGCTTAGGCTTCATCGGAAGCAACTTCTGCAGGCATATACTTGCGAAACACCCCGATTACGAGTTAATAAACATAGACAAAATTGGCGTAGGCGCTAACCCTGCAAACCTACAAGACGTAGAAAACGATAAGAGTTACATGTTCATCAAAGGAGATATCTGCAACCCCCAACTGCTAAACAGGATAATCAACCGTGTAGACACGGTCGTGAATATCGCCGCGGAAACCCATGTGGACCGAAGCATCGCTGACCCCTACATGTTCCTCCGAAACAACACTGTAGGAACATTCATTCTCCTAGAAACCATCAGAAAACACAACAGCAAAGCCAAGCTAGTCCAGGTGTCAACCGACGAAGTTTACGGCCAAGCACTTGAAGGATCATTCAAGGAAAACCAGCAGCTTAACCCCTCAAACCCTTATTCAGCCTCAAAAGCGGCTGCGGATATGTTCGTTTTATCCTACTGCAAAACTTACGGATTAAACGTATCCATAACAAGGTGCACAAACAACTTCGGGCCTTACCAACTTCCTGAAAAGCTGATTCCCAAGACCATAATCAGAGCTTTGAAGAATCTTCCAATCCCAGTCTACGGGTCAGGAACCAACATACGCGACTGGATTTACGTAAAAGATCACTGCGAGGCAATAGAGACCGTTCTTGAAAAAGGTTTGCCGGGTGAAGTGTATAACGTTTCGGCTGGGAACGAAGTCTCAAACATTGAAATCGTAAAAGAAATCCTAAAAACACTTCACAAGCGAGAGGACCTGATCACTTTTGTAGAAGACCGCCCTGGACACGATACTAGATACAGCTTGGACTCGTCAAAACTGCGATCCATGCTAAACTGGCAACCCAAAGCCTCATTTTCACAATCGTTGAAATCAACCATCCAATGGTACATGGAAAATGAACAGTGGTGGGCACCCTTTGCCACAGAGGACATTCTTCATCCAACACCATGGAAACTAAGTGGTGCGAATTGAAAATCCTTATCACAGGTGCGAGCGGGCTTTACGGCTCAAAACTAGCTCAACTAGCCGCAAAAGACTGCGAGGTCTACTCTGGATACAACAAAGATCAACCTATCTATGGAACCGCAGTCCAGTTTGATGTCTCAAACAAAAATCAGGTTGAACACGCGTTCAGGAGGGTGAATCCTGATGTCGTTGTACATGCTGCCACTTTGACGGATGTTGATGAATGTGAAACAAACAAGGAACTAGCATGGAAAACGAACGTGGAAGGAACCAGAAACACCGCTGAAGCGGCCAAAGAGTGCCACGCCTTTCTAGTTTACGTATCCACGGATTACGTGTTCAGCGGTGAAAAAGGAAATTACACCGAAACGGACACGCCTGACCCAATCAATTATTACGGACTTACGAAATTAAAAGCTGAGGAGCTTGTTGAAGACTTGATGGACGAATACTGTATCACGAGAACAAGCGTCATCTACGGCGCAACACCCGCCGCAGGCAAAATCAACTTTGCTCTCTGGCTGCTGAACAAGCTCAGAAAAAAAGAAACCGTCAAAATAGTAGTAGACCAATGGAACTCACCGACTTTGAACACCAATCTGGCTGAAATGACGCTGGAAATCATACAACGAAGAATGACAGGCGTCTACCATCTTTCCGGAGCCACACACCTAAGCAGATACAATTTTGCTAAATTGATAGCCTCGGTTTTCAATTTGGACCCAGCCTTGATAATCCCTTCAGCTTCCTCAGAGTTTGCTTGGGCTGCAAAAAGACCCAAAGATTCCTCACTTAACGTTGAAAAGGCACAAAACGCACTCAGGAACAAGCCTTTATCAGTTAATCAGGCTTTATCACAGTTAAAAAGTGAAGTGCTTTATTTTTGAACTTCTGAAAAGGTAGGATGTTACTCAAGTGCGGTAACCAGTCTACACGGTATGTTAACAATGTCAGATTTGGTTCTAGTAAACTCTAAAAGCTGATTGAAAACAACTACTATTTTAGTTGTGGTCAGCTTCTTTCTCGCAATGGATATACTCCTTTGCGATTTTGCCCATTCTTCCGTTTTCCAGAGCCTTCAGAACATCATCGCGGCTCGTCACGTCAAGAGTGCTTGGCTCACCCATATGGTACCATTTGGCTTCGCTTGGAGATGGGGTGTACGTTCGTGGACCGTTCCAATCAATCTATTTTCCCCCAGCTCACTGAGCCAAACGGATAAAGAAAGCTGGTGGTATTCGCTTATCCCGTGCCTGTTATTGTGATGTTGAAGCTGAAGGTTGTCATGCTGCTGTTTATGGATGGCGAAATGGTCAGTGTTAGTGTTGCGTGCCCTAGCAAAAACTTCCGGCTAAACTGTAACAATCCAGAAACAACGAGTTGCTCCTGACGGCATGACCATAGACGCTTGGTACCAAATTAAACAAGGCTAAGACCCATGAACTTCCCTTTATCACTGTCAGAAATCAGCTTGTGGCTTGCCGTAACAGCCATAATACTTCTAGTAACTTCTGAACTCCTATATTCACTATCCGAGATTTCAGCGAGAATCATAATTGACAAGAAACGTTTCAGAATAGCAGCCCTCGGCGTAGGTCTAGCTTTTCTAGTCATAGTTGTGATGCGCGTTTTTCAACCCTTTTAACGGAACACTTTAATCCCTTCAAACCGTAATACTTCTGCCCCTAAAAACCGACAGCACCGTCGCCAAAAGAGGATGTGAAACAATCCAGATAAAAGACGTCCTCAAAAATTTTCTTCACTATATTCTAAAGAAGTCTAAAAACGTAGGCAATTTTCTCAAAAAAATAGTTATTGAGATAACGCGTTTCCTTTATCGTTCAAGAAAAACAATTTGTTTAGTAACAGTTATTTTTTTTGCAGCATTAATTTTTAATGTTTTAATAGTCTTCTGGATCAACAACAATGCGAATGATGACACTAATGATAATGAAAACAACATTCCAGCCAAAGGGACAATATACGTCAGAGGTTTAGAAATCTACGGCGAAGACATAAAATCGGAGGCAGGAAAACTCTACGTCGACTGGGGCGAGCTTTATCCAGGCGCCTCAGCGAGCGCATCATTTAACGTGCAAAGCAAAAGCAACGTTGATGTGAAACTTGAGCTAAATGTAACTGGCTGGACGCCTGCAAAGCTTGGATCTTACATTAAAATTTCTTGGAATTACAATGGGACCCAACTCAGCCCGCAACAAGAACTCAAAGTGACCCTTTATCTAAACATCCCGTCATCCGAAGAATTTATCCGATATCTTGTGGAAAATCAGATTACAGCATTTAGTTTCGACCTAAATATTAATGCTTCAAGCTTATGAGCAGCATCTAAACTCAAACTTCAACGATAATAATTCTAATCCTTCAAAACCTTGGCAATTATTTTTATCGCTGGTGAATATGGGCAGGGCTCCAATTAACCAAAGACTTTTAAAGTAGTGGCTGTAACATTGAAAATCTTCTTGAGCCCTAACACGTACGCTGAATCCGTTCAAATAGCACTGTTGACGGAGGTGAAAAAACTTTGAGTAAAGATCAAGCAATAGGTGGAGCAATATTCATCGTGTGCCTGCTTGTCGCTGTATTCTACGTGGTAACACTGTTCTTGCCAGAATTTTTTGTAGACGTGATCGGAAACGTCGGATTAACTACCACTGTGGCTGATGTTAAATTCTGGATAATCGCTGTGCCGGTGTTCGTAGCGTTCGTTGCCATATTGTTTATAGGCGCATGGATCGGCTGGACAATGGCTACTACACCACCGCCGAAACCCATCGAAGAAATTGAAACCGAAATTTCGCAAGAAACCACAAAAGAGAATCAGGGCGAATAATTGACAATCTAAGTGTTGATAGCTATTCTGCCCAGTAAAAATTTGGCGGCTATTCAACACCTAGGTGAGACACTAGAAAGTCCAATATAGGTTGCATTTGTTATTCTGTGCCTGTTATGATTATGTCAAAGCTGAAGTCTGTGAGGTTGCCTTCCGCGCTTGCTGCTGCAGCCAGCGTCAATGTTGCTCCCGTTGATTGATTAACGTTTAAGGTTGTGTCTTCTTGGTTCCAATTTAAAGTTACTAATGAGCTAGCATTTGTCGGTAACCAGTTTTCTGTTGCCATAGTAATTGTCATTGGGACGTTGCCGATGTTTTTGACGTAAACTATTTTATTAATTTGGCTTCCCGGCCTTATTGTTCCCCAGTTTAGGGATGTACAGTTTTGGGTGCATTCACTGTCCGAATAAACGCCCACGTTTACCGCAGTTACAGTTCCTTGTGATGGGATAGCTTGGTAAGACATGAGCAGCGCAGAAGTTAGCAGTGTTAAGAATAGTCCTGTCACTGCTGTGGCTATTATTGCTCCCGTGGAGATTTTCCGGATTGCCATCAGATACCCCTCTCTTATTGTCTCAAATGCGAAGTCTCAAGTATTAATAAACGTTATTGTCCATGATAACAACACAACTACACTTCCTAAACGCGGAAAACAAAATTCCGCCTCATCCAAGATTAAAAAGGAAAATTCTGTCGAACTAATCCACACAAACCATCTCTCGCAAGTTTGCCAAGGTGCGCCAAGACAACAGGGCGCTTAACCCTCTGAACAAAAACTCGCGAAATAGTGTCGCCAGTAATTCTGTCGGCTACTTAAGCTGTGACTGGCGTACACCTAAAGGCCACCCTGAACCTATAGATTTAATAATTAGCCAACTAGATGTTTCGTTTTCAAGGAGGAAAAAGCCTCGTTTGCTGTTGGCCACATGGCGCTGGCATATCTGTTGGGCAAAGCATCGGCGAAACTTCTTAAGGTAAGCCTCAACATACCCTTAATCTTGGTTCTTTCAGTAATCCCTGACATCGACATTCTTTTCGACTTTATTTTCAAATCCGAGATACACCGAGGCCCAACCCATTCAATAATAGTAGCAATACTAGTTTTCATTCCCTTCTTTGTGCTCTACCGCCAGAAGGTAACGCCCTACTTCGCCGCTTTAGCTTCTCATTCTCTGATAGGTGACTTCTTGATTGGGGGACAGGTCCAGCTACTGTGGCCTTTGTCCACAAACAAGTTCGGGCTACACGAGTTAGGTTTTTCTTACATCAACATCTATAATCCAATAAACCTTGCACTTGAATTTACGTTATTCGCCATAGCCTTAATAGTCATGTTGAAAACGCGCGATTTATTCCATTTTTTTCGAAACAACAAGCTAACCTTAATTTTAATCATACCGATTTTCACGGTTTTACTGCCCACTTTCGTAAGTTACCCGTTAAGCGTTCCCATCTTGTTGGTTCTGCCACATCTGTTTTATTTGGTGTTGTTTTCCATCTCAGTTTTAATTGCGCTCATGGGGATTCTGAAATAGACAAAAATTAAGATTTAATTCAAGTTTCAAAAACTTGAGCCGCAACGTCACGCATGTATATATAAGGGAGGGGGCAGGTGCTTCAGAGACGGTAGACGCTTAACCTTCAAACCCTCAAACACCAGTTCTACGCTAAAGTTCCACCTGCATTTCATGCTTTATATAAGGGGGTATAGTCTCCGAGAGCACTAGCAGAAAAGGCAAGTTGGCACACGTACCTAGTAGCATACAAACTAAAGAAAAAAGTTATGATCTAACTCGAAACCGAGATTCTACTGCGTTTCCGAGTTAATTTCGTTGTTTTCGGTAATCAGTATTATTTTGAAGGTTGTCTCACAGTCCATCTACTAAATGGGCTGTTCCATCTGGGCAGTAGACTTTGTCGCCTTTCTCAACGGCATAATAGCGCCTGCTGCACGCTTTCATTTGTGAGCAACCATCGCAATCTCTTGATAGCAGTTTTCAGTCGCCTCCTATTATTATAAGTTGGCAAGACAAGCACTTTTGTTGAACAAGGTGATTCGCCTGTTCGTACATATGCTTCCATGCCTCAGTGAAGCCACATGAAAATGAAAATGGCACTTTTAAACTTTTCTTATTAAAAATGAGTAAACCGCCTTTCTGAATATACAATACTCAGCTGAAAAGATTAAACTTTATTTCTGAAAAGAGCAGCTGTGTTTCAGAAACCATCACAATGTATTATCTGGCTTAGTGGTCTTATACCCCGATGCGACGGCGTCTCGTCTGGATAGCCCACGGGAATCATCGCCACTGGTCGTATGCCCCCAGGAGCATTTAGAGCTCGTTTTGCTTCGTCTTCGTTGAATGCGCCTATCCAGCACGCGCCCAGCCCGAGCGAATAGGCAGTTAAGAGGATGTTTTGGGTCGCAGCTGCCGTGTCTTGTATGCAGTACAATGTTTTGCCTCGATAGCCATAGCCCATTGAAGAACGCATTTCATTCGCGCAGACCACAATAACGACGGGTGCTTCTTCAACGAATGCTTGGTTGAGAGCTGCTCTTGCAAGGTTTCTCTTGACTTCCAAGTTTCTGACGATTACGAATTCCCATGGTTGAATGTTTCCCGCGGACGGCGCATGTCTTGCCGCGTCGATGAGTTTTTCAACAGTTTCTTCGGGCACATCTTGCTGTTTGAAGACTCTTATGCTTCTTCTCCCTTTGATAGCTTCCGAAAGTTCCATAAATCTTCACACATCTAGAACAGGGCACTCTTGCGTAAAAGCCTTAAGTTTTAGTTAGCTTTCATTATTCTTGGATGATGAGCTTTAGAGTCACAGAGCCAACGCGGTGATGATGACTCGACGGGCGAACTGACAAAAACATCAACCATATGAGTTGTGCAGATTCCAACTTGGACAAAAATGAACTTGCAGCCGTTTAGGTATGGGTTCCTTTGTTCTCATCTTTTATACTTTTAGCCTCCAGCAACTTCACCTTCCACAGTTTAATGTAATATGCCCATTTACGGGTAACTACATTAAATTTCTGCAAAAAGCTAAGACTTGTAACAAACCTTAAATATTTTTAATGCAGTATGCCATAAAACGGATAACTACAGTAAAAAAGTGAAAAGTCATGGCGAAGAAAACTGAAGCACTCTACAACGCCCTTCTTCAGATGAAAATAGTCAGCTTCGATGATATCGTGCAGCAAGCTTCAAAGATTATTGGAGGTTCTGCAAACCGAAAATACATCTACCGCAAATACGTCAAGAGACTGGTTGAAACCGGCAAACTTCAAGCAATCCGAAAAGGATTATACGCTGTGCTGTCTCCCCTTGAGGAAAAAGAAAAGTATGAACCAGACAAGTTGCTAATAGCCTCCAAAATCAGAAAAGAATACTATCTGGGGTTCCACACCGCCCTTGAATACTACGGTTGCGCTTACTCCGTCTTCAACGAAGCCTACATATGCATTCAACCAAAAGACAGATTCGACCCCTTCAGCTACAAACGCTTCACCTTCAAACCAGTGTTCGTCAAAGGCACCACAAAACAAGTGCAAGAGAAAACTTATCAGAACAGCCTTCTCAAAGTAAGCAGCAAAGAAAGAACTTTCATTGAATGCATCGACAGACCGCAATACGCAGGAGGTTGGGAAGAATGTGTAAAAAGCTTGGACAACCTCAGCGGAATCGACGCAAAAAAATTAGTCAACTTAACGCTAATGCAAACAAGAAAAAATCTTCCAAGGCGCGTCGGCTACGTTCTAGAACTGCTGAGAAATAGATCACCGTTCTATGAACACATCAGCGACTCTACACTAAACGAATTAAAAACAGAAGTCAGAGGTCCGCCACAATACTTGGTTCGCGGAAAGAAAAGCAGCCTTAATAAAAGATGGAACCTGTACATCCCCGACGGGTTTGAGGAAGAACTGAGAGACGTCTAATGAAAAGAAAATACGACTTCGAAGCACTGGCGAGGCTTTACGGGTTCAGCGTCAAAGAAACGGAAAAAGTCTGCCGAATCTCAGACCTGCTTGAGGACATATCCACGGTGAAATTCTTGGCAGATCGTCTCTCACTCTACGGCGGAACAGCGTTCACTTCTGTCTACTCACCAGAAATACTGCGATTATCCATAGACCTTGACTTCAACTATCGCCACATGGATAAGGCTGACTGGGGAGAAACCAGAAAAGAAATCGACAAGAAATTGAAAGACCTCATATACAGACAAGAATGTAGCAAGGCGAATGTTGCCATAAACGTGAGCTATCCGCTAACACGATTCACCGTAAAATACGTCAACACTATAGGCACCGAAGACAACTTCAAAATAGAAATAGGATACCTACGCCGAACCCCAATCCTAAAAAACGACGCGATAGCAGACTTCAAACACCTTGGAACTCAAGAGCCGTTCAAAACAAAAATGCCTAAAAAAGAGGAACTCTTCGCAAACAAATGGTGCACACTTCTCTACAGAAAAACACCCAGAGACCTATTCGACACGTACCAAATATCAAAAATCAAATTCAACCACAATACCTTCCGCAAATGCGCCGTCATCGACAGTCTAACACACAAAAAACCTAAAATATACAAAATTGATCCACACACAATCGAACAGATTCCAATAGACTCCCGCCTAAAAAACCTCCTACAGACAGAAAAGCTTCCAAAATACGACTTTCCAAAGATAAAAAGAGAAGTCACCGAATTCACTGCAACGCACTTGGCAGAAATCACAAGCAATGAAAAAGAGGCGATAGACCAATTCTACGACCAAAAAAGCTTCAAACCAAATCTAATAGACGACACGGGATTATTACACGAAAGAATAACTGAGTACCCAGCAGTCTTGCGCACTCTTCAACAAATATAGAAAGCAAAAAGTGGGAGTTGCGCGGGAGAGATCTCCACTTGGGGCTGGGATCAAATACTTAAGGTATTTATGCGTTAAAAAAGTCTCATATGACAAAACGCTCCGTTTAATAAAACAATACAGGCGAACTGACACTCTCCTATACGGAAAATTTATCAGCAAAGTAGTTATGAAACACTCAGTCAAAACGCAACTAAAAGCGCGAAACGAGGTGAACATCGATATGGTGATGGAGATAAAAGTTGACGCTTCCGAACTCAAAGGCGAAGGAAGCGAAGTAATCAACGAGCTTGCTAACTTCATTAAGGAAAAAACAAACGCAGAAGTTACCACCGAATCAAAAACAATAACAGTAAAAGGCGAAGGAGCAGCGGTTTCCAAGAAATACCTGCGCGTGCTCGTGAAAAAGTTCCTGCATAAACAAGAGCTGAAAGACTACTTTAGAGTTATAAGCGGCGACGAGGACACGCTGAAAGTGAAAGAAAGAAAACTCTCCGAAGAAGAATAGACGCTGCTTCACTTTCAGCACCACATGTTTTTTCAATAACTCAAAAGAAAAAGTGATTCGCCCTGCATCATATGAGAAGAGGTTGGATGATGAAAACTGTTCGCTACCGTTACAAGAACAAGGAATGCTACGGAGTTCTGAACCGACAGACCGTATTATGCTTGCCAGCCTTAGCAAAACGTTTCAAAAAACAGCTACCCCAGCGCCTCGAAGATTTCGTAGCTTTGGGAGAAACAGCCACGAAAACAGCGGAGAATCTATTCGAGAAAGCTAAAGACAGCGGCATCGAAAGCGCCTCAGCACCAATAAGCGCAGTTACTTTGCTAGCGCCAATAGCTTTTCCTCCTAAGATTATATGCCTAGGCTTAAACTACTTTGACCACGCTGCCGAGACAAACGCTGCTGTTCCAGATGAACCGGTAATTTTCATGAAACCCTACACAACAATAATTGGACCAAACGAGAAAATCATCAAGCCACGCATGGTTAAGGAGTTGGACTATGAAGGCGAATTGGCTGTCGTAATCGGCAAAAAAGCCAAAAACGTTTCCGTCGAAGAAGCTAAATCAATCATTTTCGGCTACATGGTGGTCAATGATGTTTCTGCACGCGACTATCAGTTCAAAGATGGCCAATGGACTCGTGGGAAAAGCTTTGACACCTTCGCACCAACAGGACCATGCATAACCACCGTAGCGCAGCTTACGGACACTTCTAACCTGCAGCTTCACACATGGGTAAACGGCGAATTACGCCAGAACGCGACAACAGAGAACATGTCGCTCAGCGTCAACCAGATCGTGCACCAACTGAGCCAAGTCATGACCCTAGAACCATGCGACATCATAGCCACAGGCACACCTTCAGGAGTAGGATTCACTATGAAACCGCCGAAATTTCTGCGTCACGGCGATGTTGTCCGCATTGAAATCGAAGGAATCGGCGTACTAGAAAACACAGTTGAAGAACGAGATTAATCATTTTCACTTTTCGATCGAGGTTTTGCTTATTCCAGCCTCTTTCTCAAGCGTAATAACGTGCTCTGCTTTTTCCGCAAACGCCTCACTATGCGTCACCGCGATTATCTGCTCTATCGCTTTGAACCGTGAAATCGCTTCAGCTAAGCGGTCTATGGAACCGTCTTCTCTGCCAAGGCTCTCCGTGGGCTCGTCAAGCAGCAACATGCTTAATCCGTGACCCGTTCGTGACTGCATGATCAGCTGACCTAGTCCCAAGCGGTAGGCAAAAGCCAGCAGCGTCCGTTCTCCGCCAGACAGGTTCGAAACCTCCCTGTCGGCGCCGCTTTCGCTCTTAACGTAAGGCGTGTAAGTCTCATCCACAATCACGTTCAACAGGGGCGCTTCGCCGCCGACTAGGCTGTCGAGAACTTGTTGCACAAAGTTACGGAGAACTTTCACGAATTCGCTTCGCAGTTTAGGCTGAATACTCCTGTACGCGTCGCGGATGGCACCTAAGACTTCCACGGTTTTGGCGATTTTCCGCATGCGCTCAAGCTTTTCCTGTGCGTGGTCAATTCGCTCTTTCGTTTCATCCAAGCGTGTCAGCAGGTCTTTCTTGCGGTTTTCCTTAGTGCGCAAATCAGACTCCAACAGGTAATATTGCCTGAAGGCTTGTTCCCTTTGCACTCGTGCGGCTTCAAGATCCGACATCTCGAACCTGCCTACTTCCACGCGTATAGCCTCAAGCTGCCCAAGCAATTCCGCTTCAAGTCTCCGTTTCTCCTCAAACTCGGTTGACAAATCGCTCAGGTTCCTATCCTCTTCGCCTATTCGCATTTTCAAGTCTTCAGCTCTCAACGTGAGCGTTTGCAAGTTCGAAAACGCTTCGTTGGCTCCGCTTTTTCTTCGTTGCAATTCCTCAATCTCGCTTTGCAATTGCGTTATCGACTTCTGCCTTTCCACATTTTCTTCTTGGATTCTCTGGAGTAAGCCATTCTTGTATTCGTCGTTCAAAGGTTGCAGGCACAGCGGACAGCGGCTCTCCATAGACAGCGAAGCGGTTCTTTTCTGGTCTGCCTGCGCGTTCCGCACGGTAGCCTCTTGTTCCGCTTTCAGGGTGGAGAGTTGGTCATCAAAAGCCGCCAAGTGTGATCGTAACGCTTCCGCTGGCTGGTTTGCAGGTATCCCCACTTCTTCAAGTTTGCTCTTGTACGAGTTTACTTGCGTGGCTATTGAGTTTTGGCGTTGCCTCAGGTTATCAACAATGGTTTTTTTCCCTTCAATCCGCTGGGTCAATGATGCAGAAACGTCCTTTACGTTCGATATGTTCGCTTGAACCTCAGCTTCTTTTCTTCTGAGTTCTTCTATGAAGAGCTTTTTTTCCTCTAGTTTCTTCAGTTTTGAATCTGCATCCTCCAGCGCTCTTTTGGCTCCTGCAAGCTTTGCTATGGCGTTTTGTAGTTCTATCTCTAAAAGGGTGAATTCTTCGGTTACGCGGTTGTATTCGGTGCTGAGCTTTTCCAATCCCACGACATCAGGGTCCTTTTCATGAATTCTTTTTTCCGTTTCATAATCGCGTTGGTACACAGCGATGTTGCTCCACGCTGTTTCATAATCAGATAAACCGAACAGTTCGTCTAGGCGTCGTTGCCTTACTCTGGGCGTAGCGTCCAACAGCTCCTTCAAATGCTCCTGCCTAACCCACACTATTTCGCGGTAAAGCTCCTTATCCAAGCCCGTAATAGCCTTGAACTGTTCAGCTATAGCATCAGTTTTCATGCTTGCTATAAGCGTTTCATCCTCAAAAAGCTTGAGCTCTTCAAAATCTTGGCCAATGCCTTTTCCGCGTCTTTTGAGCCCGCGAATAAGCTTGTAGGTTCGCCCGTTCTGAGTAAACTGGACTGTTACTTTTCCCGAGTCTGCGCCTTCGCGGAGCAGGTACTCGAAGCTTCTGCCAAGGGGTTCACCGAACAGGACGAAGTCAACAGCGTAAAGGACGCTGGATTTTCCAGTGCCCAAACCGCCGACGAGACAGTTGAAACCCCTTGTGAAAGGCACCGTGGACTTAACGTGCGAGCGGATGTTTTCCAGTTGGACTATTTCGATTTTCATGGTAGCAGCTCCTCTATGGTCTGCTTCACCTTTTCCTCCTGCTTCCTCGTCAACGGCTCTATGAGGCTGAGGGCAGAACGCGCTATTTTTTCCGCTTCTTCGCGGCTGTACCTTTCGTTGAAAATCTGCAGAAAATACTCAAATGCCTTCGTCTTCAAATCTTTAAACTCGCTTTCGAAGATTGACCGCACGATTTCGTCTGAGACCGCGCTTTCCCTGAGCATGATAATTGGGTGCACAAGCAGGGCTTTTTCAGCGGCGCCTCTGATTTGGGCGATGTCCACTTCTGCCCGGCTTGCCTCAGCGGGCAACACGCCTTTCAAAACTGGAATTATTACGGCGCCTTTCTCGTCTGCACCCTTGACGAGTTGAACCGCAATGTCGGTGATTTTGGCTGAGGTCATTCCTGAAAATTCCTGTTCCAGAATCGCGAACTTGCGCGGAGAGCTGAGTTCTATGAATTCTGGTGAGACTTTGCCTTTGTCGTTTACTTTGACGTGGTAGAAGCCTTTCTTTTGTTTGGCTTCGTCGTAGCTGACAGTTTCGGTTGACCCGCTGTACGCCAAAAGCCCCGTTTTAAACTTGCCCGTGAACTGCTTATGCACGTGACCCGCAGCGTAATAATCGAAGCCTTCAGGGAGGAGTTCGGGCGGAGCTTCAGCCTCAATGTAAGGCGGCTTGACGCTTGGCAGATCCACAGCCATGTGAAAAACGAAAATGTTGCTGACTGCCGGGTCAGGCGTTGGCGGATTTTGCGCCATAAAAACTGGAAGCGCCTCTTCGGTTTTGCGTCGGCTTCGAAAGTTTGGCACGCCGTAGACGTAGCAGCAGCCGGGTTTGCGCCAGCATGCACCCTCATGCCTGGGCAAGTGGTAGATTAAGCCGGCGCTGTCCAGCGGGTACAAGATTGTGCCTGTTATGGTGTTGGGCGCTGAATCATGCGAGCCGTCAACCGTTAAAACTAGGATTCCGGCGTCCCTTAGGCGCTTGAAGTTTCTTATGGCGTTCTCCAGCGTGACGTTTGAGGGGCGCGCCTGATGGAACAGGTCGCCAGCGATGATCATGAAGTCAGGTTTTAACTTGATGGTTTTTTCCACAATTTCCGTGAAGGCTTTGTCGAAATCCTGTCTTCTAGCTTCTAAGCCATATTGTGCGTAGCCTAAATGCAAGTCTGAGGTGTGGACGAAGCTGAAAGCCTTCAAGCGATTATTGTCTCTCCCTTGTCCAGTGGTTGTAGCTATTTTTGGATTTAGTTTTTTGGGTTTGCAAGTTTTAAGTGTTTGGCATGTGCATGAAGGCTATGGGTTTCTACTGTTTTTGAGGGAAACGTATAAACGGTTACAATGCCTTTTACCATTAAAAGGCGCGAGTAATGTATGAAATGCCGAAAGTGTGGGCAGGAAATCTTTCTTCCTTTTCAGTGTCCTTACTGCGGCGACCAATTCTGCAGTGCGCATCGGTTGCCTGAAAACCACGGGTGCCCGCGGATGGAGCTTGCCCGCGCGCAAAGACAAGAAGACGCCGTGGTGTTTCAGGAACCCAGTTCGTACGAGTACAAGGTTACTTATGGAGCGCCTCGCCGAACTAAAGGGCGAGTTTACTTCAGCCCTAAAGAGCTTAAACACTTCGCCGCTGCCACATTGCTTGTCATAGGCATTGGCTTTTCAATTGGACTTTTTTCAGATGTTTTTGTGCGGACGGGTTGGGCTGGAATGGCTTTTTTTGCTGTTATCCTAACCGCGTCCTTTTTAACTCATGAAATAGCACACAAAGTGACCGCGCAAAGAAGAGGTTTGTGGGCTGAGTTTCGCTTAACGCTATGGGGTGCGGCTTTAACTTTGATCTCCGTGATTTCGCCTTTGTTCAAGATAATTGCGCCAGGTGCTGTTATGATTTCTGGGCCTGCTAGAATGGATGAAATTGCGAAAATATCCATTGCTGGACCGATGATTAACATTGTTTTTTCGTCGGTGCTTCTTGGCGCGGCGTTTGTCCCGAACCCGTATTCAGGGCTGCTCCTTTTGCTTGCTCTTTGGAACGGTTTTATTGCGCTTTTTAACCTGATTCCAGTGGGAATTTTGGACGGGTTCAAAATTTTCAGTTGGGACAGGAAAGTTTGGGCTTTGGTTTTTGCGGCAAGTTTGGCTTTGACCGCGGTTGCCTACGTCTTAATTACAACGTAGTATTGACTAGGACGCGTTGGAAGTTGCTTTGCTCTGTAAAATTTAGATTAGTTCTATTGTTACGTGGACTTCTTCTGGGACGCGGATGCGCATGATACGCCGCATAACGCGTTCTTCAGAGTCAATGTCGATTAAACGTTTGTGGATGCGCATTTCCCACCTGTCCCACGTGGCTGTTCCCTCGCCGGACGGCGCCTTCAAAACGGGTACGCGGAGCCGTTTTGTGGGCAGTGGGACTGGCCCGTTGATTTTGGCGCCGGTTTTTTGGGCGATGGCTTTCAGTTCTTCGCATACCTCTTCAAGTTTGTGATAATCGGTGCTTGTTAAGCGGATTCGCGCTTTTCTAACCATTTTTCGCCCGTCAATCCTAAGTCTTATCGTTTTTCAGGTAACTACCTTAGACATTTAAAGGTAACATCCTGAATGTAAGGTATACATAAAAACCTTTTCATTGCAATCCCCCGAACCGTTTGGGCTTGCGGTAGAAGTGCATTGCTGTTCCGTTGACTGTCATTTCGTCGTACTTTACCCACCCGGCTTTTCCGAGTTTTCTCACTTCTTCTGGTGTGGTTGCTACAGTTTCTTCGAAGTCGTCGTCTTTGAAGTTTATCGTGTGGATGTATTTCATTGTGTTTAGGATGCTTTTGTGTCGCAGCATCTTCTTCACTGTTAAGACGTTTCCGTTGGTGTAGGCAGCTATCATTGAACCTCCCCAATGTCTGTAACTCTTGAAGGTTATGTCTAACACGGCTGGGTTCTGCAGTTTTCTTGCAACTTTCTTTTTGAGTGCGCGTAGGCAGTTATTCATAGCCCTGTAGGTTGTCGGGAATACTCTTTTGTCGGTTTTCGGCAGCGCTGTGAGCATTGAGACTAAACGTGCACTAACTTGGTATTGCCCTGTCAAGTGCCCTTTACATGGATGCGCTATAGTTATGATGTTGTCTTTAATTTCCTTCCATTCTAGCACTAATATCTCACCAGGATCGCAGTAGGTCTCTTTTAGGCATTGCAGAAAAGCGGTCATTCTTCTGCTTCGCGAGTACAAGATTAAAGCGTCTAAGAGTTTTTCGTCAGGTATTATTAGTATCGTGTCTTGCTGTTTGTATTTGGGTCTATTCCAGCTTATGCCCTCCATTTTGCAGAAAGCATCGTAAGCGTAACAAGCTATCATTTTTGTGCTGTCTTTCCATGGGTGCTCTTTTCCGTTTTTGTCTTTGTACCTGTGCCTTGCAATCTTCGCTTTCACGTCTTCAGGATTGAGAAGGTTTGCGCCGTCATTCGCAAGAGACCTTAACAAGTCAAAGTAGCTGGTTTCTTTGTAGAAGCCTTCACGTTCCAAGTAAGCAGCGAACTTAGCTAATAACCCGCGTGTATCCTGTGGCAGTCTTCCTAAATCTCCCGCTGCAGTCATTTCTGTCTGAGATGCCAAGTTTTTCGCCAAGAGGCTTGAACCACTTGACGTAAACTTGTGGTTTGAGTTCATAGGCTTTCGGTAATATAGGCTCTGGCTTTTGCTGAATCTGTAGCCGCAACGCCTGCAAAGATAACTTTGCGTTTCGCCTCCATCAGCCAAGATGCGTATTCCATCTTTGTAGAACCTCTGCGATCCACATTTAGGGCAGTGCAGAAACATTGTATTCTGGTTTAAGAGGCTGATATTTGCCTTTCCTTCATATTCGCTGTTAAGAGCCTTATCGGTCAATCTATTTCTGCTTCCTTGATCGCTTCACGAATTTTTTCCCGAACAAACTCCGACGTTGTGCCATACCCCAAGGCTTTTATTGCAAGCTTGTCCCGCTCGTAGAGTGTCATCGATCTCAACATGGAGTTGCAAGTTTGTTTTCTCCTCCGCTGGGAACGGAGAATATTTATGCCAGAACGTGGTTATTACTTTTGTTCAAAAGTGGTTTTTGGAGACTGCTTTCGATGGTTAAGGACTACAACAAGCGTTGGTGGAAAAACGACCAAAAACGCGACCGCAAGATCTTTCGAAGACTGGAAGACTGGAGCAAAACATTCGGCGAACTTCAAAAAATGCTGAGATGGGGGCCTCAAACCCTCACCAACTACCTGAAAAACCTAACGAAGGACGGTTGCATAGAAAAGAAGAAACGAGGACGAAGAGTGCATTACACGCTTATCCGCTCCCATCCCTATGTGAGGAAGACGCTAGGTTGGGACTGGCTCCCCGGCGCCGACGTGCGAGTTCTAAAACGCGTAGAACTGGACAAGCTAAACGAGGAAGAATTCATCGCCTCTTGGCTCAACACGGTGAAATTTAGTTTTCTAAACATCATACAAGGCTACTTGTTGTTGGGCCAAAAAACAAAAGAGGCATCCAATCAAGAAGCAAAATCGATTGAAAAGGTCCGAGAGTTTCTGGAAGCAAGCGTCTCGGACTTAGCCGACACAATCAGCTTTAACGGAGAAGTCATGGTCAAAGAAATAAGGCGGGGCAAGCTCAATCCAGACAAAATATGGGAAACTCGCAACAAACTGTTAAAGGAAATAAAGGATACCTTATGAATCAACTCTAACGAAACAGTAACCGAGACTTAGCAATCTTTGAACAAGCTGTAACCTAAAAAGGATCACCCGCTTTCTTCATCCCTTAATTCTGTTGTCCCTTTAGGTCTTGATGGGAGAACAGGGGAGTTGACCTTAATTAGCCTTAATAATTCGGAAATTAAGGCAAAGCCCGACTAACTCATATTTTACATAAAATAAAAATTTAAAAACTGGTCTAGCCTATTTAAACTCCTTCTCTGTTTTCTTTTTAAAACAAACTTCGGGAAAAAAACCACTTTTTAAGACACACAACCTTGAAACACCAGAACAAGCCACAATTTATGCAATACTCCACCTGAAAAGTACAGAACCGAAGCATTCTTAATTTTTGGTCTAGACCAAAAATCGGTTTATTTATTAATGAAAAACGTGGGAATTACGTACTTGGATAGTTAGCTGACTTTTTTTCTGAGTTTAAATCCTGTATTTCTCGGAAATCTGTAATAAGATTTGTTCTTGCGGCATGCCTGTTTCCAGTAGGCGAAAGGCTTCTTTTTCAATCATTTTTCGCAAGCGTTCCGTAACTGGTCTCGCCAACTTGGTAGCTGTTTCTCTAGCTTCAGCTTCGGCTAGAAATTCAGGTGGTACGGCTTCTTTGAGGCACTGCTCTATCAAGCGGTAAAGCGTGCGGGGTCTGATCGCCTCGACTTCCCAACATCTGTTTCCGTATTTCTCTATGTATTCTTTTACGCGAGAGTCTTTCCGGTTGACTGGACGGCTAGGAGGCTTGAACCGCTTGATTTGCTGCATAGTCAAAGCCAGTCTTACAAACCTGATTCCTAACTTATGATCCATTTCCTCCTTGGCTACTTTTTCGATTAAAAGACCTGAAGGGTCAAAATCACCTATATAAAGTATTAGATCAATCCTTCTTTTGCGAGCTCGTTTCAACGCTTTGCGGTACATGCTGAGGCTGGCAAATCCACGTAAGACCTGAATGCCTAGACGATATTTGGTCGCTAGTTTTCCTATGAAGTTTCGAATTGAGTCTTTTTCAACCCAGATTTCTATGCGAGGGTAGGGTAGAGGCGGAATAATGAACTGTCTGGTTGAGTCTCTGAATTTTTTGTGAACCTCTGGGTTTACGCGCCTGATTTTTGCTAGGTAGCGATCTATCCGTTTATAAAAGGTGCTGGTTGCTGGGTACTTGAATCTGGAGATCAGGATGTAATAGAGCTGACGGACAGTTAAACGGCCATATCCTTTCGCGGTATGAAGTATTCTCCACACCAAGAGGACATTATTGCTACCCTTAACTCTATATTGATCTCGAATGAAATCAAGGTCTTCAACGTTTTCAAGTGGCAAGCCTAGATCACTTTAAAATTGAAAAAGACCGCATTTAAGGCTTACTTGGACAAAAAACGTCTAAAATTTGTCTACTTCAAGTTTTAAACAGCTAATAAGCTTTAAAATAATTGCTTCTTCCGCATATGTTCTGTCTGGAAACTCTGCTGTAAGATGTTGAGCCGGCTTCCAACCGCTTTGCTGAATCAAAAAGACTTGTTTCTCTTCGATACTCATCGCAAATTACCTCTTAAAAGACACTATCTATTTGCTTTAGAATGTTAAAAAGCGTTTCTAAGCCTTGGTTGCGTGATTTATTACACACGCTTTTTGTACCCTCTATTTGTTTGCCAATGAGGATAAGATGAAGGTGGTGGGGCTACCCGTCCTTGAACTCATTGGGTTCAGAACCTACTCACCCTTAGAGCTAAGAGAATACGGTTTAGATAGCCGGGCATACAACTCTTGGCTATTAACTCTTACAATTTTTGAGTTTTCTCGAGCGCCGGTGGGATTTGAACCCCTCGAATCCTATGGCACCAGCGAGGTCTTTTTTTGGAAAAATGCTCTCGCGTGAAATTTAAACGTGAATTTAAACCTAACTCCCGGTGCCACCTTTCTGAAACTCAGAATAAGCTCTCTTGTTGCGTTAAAAGTTCTGAACCCATATGGGTTTGGGGACGATCCGACTCTTCTGGGCACCGAAGCGCTTGCTGGTTGCTTTTTCAGCGTTTTTTGCTTGCGGGCAATTTTTTCAGATAGTGGTTCCGACCCCATTTGGGGTAAAACCCACCGAACCACAACTATTTTGGGTACAGAACCAGCAGAGGCAAAAAGCAACGTAAATCTAATTCATAAAACATTTATACTGCTATTTCCAAGGTATGGAAAAAGGTTTGACTATGAGACGCTCCAAGCTCGAAATGTACGTGGATATCATCAAGGTTCTGGCACAGCGTGGTCCTTTGAAACTCACGCATGTCATGTACAAGGCTAACGTCAACTGTAGCTTGCTGAAGGAGTACTTGGATTTCCTGATCAAGCAGGGTTTAGTCGAAGAAAGGACTGTGGGTAAGCAAAGAGTTGTTTACGCGGCTACGCAGCGTGGCGTTATGGTTCTCAAGTACTTCAGAGAACTCAAGCAAGCGCTTCCTATAGTGGAAGAAGCCAGAAATGGCATGCTTGCTCCTTATTGACTTCTGCCTAATCGCGCAAAACATGCGGGCTCGGGAAGGGATTCGAACCCCAATTTACTAGTAAAAGTAGGTCATGAGCATGTTTCTCAAACAGCAAGCTCGCTGGGACCAGAACCCAAATGGGGTCAAGTCCATCGCATCGGAAAACTAGAAACTGGGATAGCGCGCGCTCTAATAGAGAGCACGCTTAACAGGGATTCATTTTTCGGATTCACAAGAGCTATTAGAATCAATTGACAAAGATGTGGGGGCGGTTAAACTTGACCGAAACAGTGAATACTCAACCAGTTGTAATCTCAGCCGAAACTCCTTCCACCAAAGAAAAAATTGTTGAAAGAAAAACTATCGTTTTAGAGGCACTTGTCGACCCAACGCTGATAAAGGTTGCTTGCGAAAAACTTAAGAAACAACTTTTCACCAAATTTGCTTTTTACTGGTTTCAGCCCAAGTTAGAAGATATTCAGTTTGTTTCGTTGGAAAAGTATTATGAACCATACATAGTGATAAGCGGAAAATACTTCATCAACTACCTCCGTAAATGTACTTACATACTCAAAGTAGCCGAAGGAGTCAGGGAAGTTATTCTGCGCGCTAATAAGTACGTGCCTGAAACTTCTAAGTCAAACAGAATTGTCAAGCTACATGGGGAAGAGCGACTGATTAACGAGGCAAAAGCATTTTTAATCCTGGACAAGAATGGCCGAGATGCAACGGTGGATAATCTTCCATCTGCGCCTTCTGAGAAGAAACCTGAGAAAGTAATTAAGAAACTTGGGATAGAAGAACTCGCTGAAAATGCTGATGTAAACTTTATCAAAGAAAGAATAGCTAAGTGTCCAAAAGACATGTGTCGAATTGTGGAAGAAATCTTTGAGGTAACCGAGCGCACAGTAATTTACTGTCCTAGATATAAGCTTTTGTTCAGGTGGGTGAAAACTGGAGAAGAAAGAATATTAGTGCTTGATGCTGTAACAGCGGAAAGAATAAAACAGTTTTGAAAATTTTTCATCGCGCGTTTTGGCTCAATAATAATTTATAGCGGTGTGCCTGATACTATTGTGGATTTTTGGCTTTGACACGAAATCGGAGAGATGGCTGAAGGGTTTATAGCCTGAAGGTTCGGCGGGGCGCTTCTTTTTCAGTTATTTCTTAAGAACTAGTTTGTTTGCAGCTGAACGGCTCCTTTGAAATGCGTCTTCGCGAACGGGTCTAAGAGTTCTAGAACGGAATTCTCGAAACTTATTCCAACATGGGTCTTTTGAGACTGGTTTTTTCGTTCTTTTCCCATGTGTTCTAGCTCTGTTCTCTCTCTGTGCACAGGTTCTATGCATATTTTCGCTGTTTTGAAACGGTTGCAAAACGGTCGCTAGCTGTTCTTTCGTTCAATTCTCTTGTGTGAGCGAAAAAGAAGCCTAATTCGCGAAGGAACGGTCTTTTTTGAAAAGGGTCTAAAACGGTCGGTTTCTAGTAACTTTTTTCATGGTTGTTTACTGTAATTTGAGAATTCTCTAGTTTTTGGTTTTTATATCCTGTTTTATACCTTATTTTATACCTTTTTCCATACTTTTCCCTTGCTCAAATTAACGCGCGCACTAAGTCAGGCTTTGGCAGGGTACCATTTCTTGATTTCTTCAACACTTACTTTTGATTTGTGAAAGCCAGACAGCATACAATCTAAAGACTTGGGGCATTCTAAACATGTATCCGGTATTCCTTCTCCTTTCTCGCGGTGATTAAGATAACCAAAATAGTATTTGCATCCAGAATCGGATGACTTGTTTACCTCCTTTACACTTGCTGCCGGCTGCTCAGTTTGAGACGGCTCTATCGGCTTTGGCGCTTTACTTTTAACCTGTTGTCGCTTTTCTGTTTCCAACTGTTCTGCTTCCTTCCTTTCTTCCGCCAATCGCTCTGCTTCCATTCGCTCTGCCATTCGTTCTGCCAGTTGTTCTACCTTTCGTTTCACTTCCATTCGCCGTGCTTCTTTTCGCTCTGCTTTCAGTCGTTCCGCTTCCTTACGTTCCGCTTCTCGTTCTGCCTCTAACTGCGCTACTTTGCGTTCTACCTCTACCCTTTCTGCTTTTCGCTCTGCCTCTACCCGCTTTGCCTTTTTTTCTGCTTCAAGACGCTCTGCTTCTAGGTGTTCCGCTTTCCGTTCCGCCTCCAATAGCTCCGCTTCCAATTGTTGTGTCTTTCTTTCTGCCTCCAGTCGCTGTGCTTCCAATCGTTCTTTTTCCTTTCGTTCCGCCTCTAGCAGTTTTGCTTTTCGTTCCGCCTCCAACTGTTCTGTCCTTCGCTCTGCCTCCAGTCGCTCTACTTCTCTTCGTATTTCTTCCCGTTCCGCCTCCAATAATTCCAGCTTTCTTTCTGCTTCCAGTCGTTCTGTCCCTATTTGCGCTGTTTTCTTACGTTCTGCTTGCAGTTCTGACTCCAGTTGTTTTGCCTTGCGTTCTGTTTCCAGCAGTTCTGCTTCTAGCCATTTTGTTTTCCTTTTCGCCTCTAGTCGTTCTGTTTTTCTTTCTGCTTCCAGTCGTTGCGCTTCCTTTCGCTCTGCTTTCAGTCGTTCTGCCTCCTGTCGCTCTACTTCCTTTCGTTCCGTCTCTAACCGTTCTACTTTTAGTTGCGTTTCCTTTCGTTGTGCTTCTAATTGTTCCGCTTTTTGCTCTGCTTCCAACAGTTTTGTCTCTGACTGTTCTGCTTTTTGCTCTGCTTCCTTTCGCTCTGCCTCTAACCGTTTCGCTTTTCTTTCTGACTCCAAAAGCTCTGCCGCTATTTGCTTTGCTTTTTGTTCTACTTCGAGTCGTTCTGCCTCTAGTTGTGTGGCTTTGTGTTTTGCCTCTAATTGTTTCGCCTTTCGCTCTGCTTCTAATAGTTCTGCTTCTAGTCGTTCTGCTTTTTGTTCAGCCTTTAACCGTTCAGCTTCCTTTTTTTTGAAGTCTTCCTCTGTTGGTCCACGCTTTTTCTTTTTAGCTTTGCCTTGTGCTGTGTCCATTTTAACAAGTGTTTGGCAGGTGGGGCATACGTAGTATTTTATTATTTTAGGTCTGGAAAAAACTCTGTTACAATTAGGATTTGGGCAGCAGTAGCTTTCTTTTTGCTCCTGTTTTTCTTTTTCTGTCTTCTGCACGCTTCAGCGCCTTTTCGTTTAATTAATTTGATTAATAAGCGTATTTAGGACTTGTTTAAGTAGAGTAAGTATTACTTATCCAATTTTGTATTAATGTTGAACAGAACTACACAAGTATTCATTAAGGAAACTTCGAAATACAGAACAGAAAATAGAGATAAGCCCAACCGAAAATGGGGTTATATCCGGTTGACTTTTAGGTCACGCTGCCTTGACGTTGCTTCTTGTCTTTAATGGATGATTTCCTAGCTTCGGCTTCTTTAAGGTTTCAGGTGCTGTCCGAGTTTCCATGTGGGAATGTAGGAATCGGATATATATCGGTCACGCCGTTAAGGTCCTTCAGCTTATTCTGTACAAACTGTAAAGTTTGAGCGTTTTCTTCAGCTTTTATCCAGAGCCCTGTGTCCCAGGAACCGAAAATGTTAATGCTGTACAGTAAGTCTACACCGGCAACCGGCTTCTGCTCCATTTTTCTTATGGCTTCTAACGTCTCGGCTAATTTAGCTGGGTTCACTTTAAGCAGTACCAAATATTCTGGCATGTCTTTTTCCTCTTTTCGTGTTTTTAAGTAATCAGATCGACTTAACTCTTATGAATTGAAGATAATGAGCACAAACTCACCTCAAAAAAAGCTAAACTGGAATAAGCTTTGAGCGTATCTGCGCTTACAGAATAGCGCGCTAAGCGTTAATCCACCCTCAAGTAGTCGTCGTAATTCGTCAGATTTTTCTGTTTCTGCTCCTTGACTGCGTCGTAGACTGATTTGGTTGTGAAGCCTGCAAAGCTGCTTCGCACCTTTCTTAAGGATGGCAGGCTGACTCGGGTTTTCCAAGTGGAGAAGATGCGTGGACTAGCCATTGACAACCAGCCTAGACCCTACGACATCTCAGCCAAGGGCATAGAGGTGTATCCCGGCGCAACGGTTTACAAATAAATTCCAAGATACAGTTTAGAAAATAAACGTAGCTTAAATAAACTCGCATTCGCTACTTTGTAAATGGGATAATTATTGGTTTCTCTAACCCAAATACAAGAAGTGCCACCAAAAAACATAATCATTTTGGTCGGTCCCCCAGGCTCGGGAAAGTCAACCTTCTGCCAGCAAGCTGCCCTTAAGAGCTTGGCGATGGATAGGCCCATCATCTATGTGACGACCGAATATGGTCCGTCCGAGGCCGAGAGCGCCTTAAGAGAGCGAGGGTTACTGGAGGTTGAGCCTGGGCTGCTAAATTTCGTTGACGCCTACAATGAAACGGTAGGTGTCTCAGTTTCAGATAGACCAGACACCGTATATGCCGATTGCAACGACCTTTCAAGTATAGACATAGCCATCTCAAAGCTGAGCGAACGAATAGGGAGAAAGGGCGTCTTGTTGGTCTTCGACTCCCTGACTTCTCCATACCTTTTCAGCGGCTCAGAGATCTTAAGGTTCATGAGGCAGACTCTGTCGAGGTTCGCTGCTAAGAGAAACGCTGTCGTGGCATGCATGGATGAGGGGTGCGGCAAGGAGGAGGACTTGGTGGCAATGACGAGCCTCGCCAACGGCGTCATCAAGATCGCGATAGAAAAAGATAAGCAGCTCTTCAACGTTGTGAAGCATCCGAAAGTGAAGCCGGCACGCATTGAAATCCCCATAGACTCCGAACGGGTGGGACTCGAAGCGCGCATCTTCGATCCAAATGTCCTAAATGAGTTTGTTCAAGCGACGGCGCTTGGAAGGGAAGCAGTGATGAGACGTGAAGTGGGGGACTACGTGAACCTGTTCTGGCCCAACCTCGCCCACTGGAGCGGTATGCTCTGGGATCCGAAACGGTTCCCAACGATGACGTATGAGTTTAACAGGGAGGACGGTCCCTCCCTGTTCAAGTTGTGTAAGGAGGATGAAGCGGTGAGACGCGCTTGGCTTCCCAGGCGCAGGCGACTTGCCTTGAAATTAATGCCTAAGAGCTTTAGTAAGGTGAAAGATATGAAAAAAGTGGGGAACAGGATAGGAAGGAATATCATGGGCCCGGAGCGCAGTGGCACCATAGAATACCTTGAAGATGCCTCCAAGACCGATGAACATTACTTCAGATTATATGAGTGTTCTGACTGCTGGGTATTCGAGAATGTCGGCACTGCGATGGCTTCGTATATCCCTCCAACGTTTGCAGGGATGTTTCAAGGATTTGAATACTGGAAGGGTCTTGAGAGGGACTGGAATGCGGTAGAGACGAAGTGCATCGGCCTCGGGGACCCATACTGTGAATTTAAGGTGGTGCCTGGGGAAATCAGTGAGCTGAAGGACTCTTTAGAGAAAGATAGCTCGGTCATAGAAAAGATACATGAACGGTTGATGCGCCGCCTCATGGGATTCATGCTCGATGGGAAGTCCCTCTTAGAGACAAGGCCTAAGCTAGGGAGTGATATCCAACTTCATGCGGTCTTCCACGCCATGGCTTTTCCCGCTTTAGCAGGTGAAAGATACCAGATGGCGTTGCGGATGGGAGGCGCCAAGGTTGGAAAGGAGGTCGGCGAACACCTGATGGACGCGGGGATAATAGAAGATGAAGCTGTGAAGCGTATTCTCCATCTCTTAGAACATTGCAGGGTTGGAAAGGTTGCGATGGATGAGACGATAAGGATTAGGGAGAACTGTGAGAGCTCCCAAACTAAGTTGTTTATGACAAAGGTTAAGGAGCCTTCATGTTTCTTCACCACGGGCTTCCTGAACGGCTTTTTCTCAGCCGTCAAGAACCAGCATGTCAAGGAAACAAAGTGTATCGCGATGGGCGATCCTTATTGTGAGTGGGAATTCAGATAACCAGAAAAGTGGAAATTGGTGTTTCTCAAAAGTGACGGAGGCTGTTGCAATCCGCAAAAGCTGAGAATTTAAACCGAGATTTAAATTCAACCTTCGAACCATCATTAAACCGAGAGTTTGAAAGTCGACCTGACTTGGGTTTCATGGTAGCCCGGGAGAGATTCGAACTCTCGTCGGCGGGTCCAAAGCCCGCTATGCTTGGCCGCTACACCACCGGGCTTTAATACAGGCTTATTTGCATTCTTAATGCTAGAATTTTAAGGACGGATCTTTTCCTAATAAGTATTCTTGCATGCCGAGAAAACATTGGACTACAAGCGTGCGCTTTGCGAAAAATTGTGCTGTTCATAACGTTAAGTCATCCTAAAATGGTGTTTAATGAAAACTGCATATCGGCAAATTAATTATGTAACTTGGTCCAATACCCTGTGACTGTGTTGGAAGTTGTGCACTTTTCGTCAAAGCTTGGTGACTAGAATTCAACACGTTTTCACTGGACGCTTTAAGCCATTCTTTGCTCCAGTAGCGGTTTGCATTTATCTTTTAGTCTGTCTCTTCACTTTCCTTCTTCTCCAAGGCGATACGGGAGATTGGAGCGCATTCATGCGAGGCGAGGCTTCGATAACCCTTTTCGTCATTTACTGCTTAGTTGGAGTTGTCGGAATCAGCCTAACACTACTTTTCAAGAAGGCATTGCGGATTCTAGACGCCCCGCACAAAGTTCTAGCAGTGTCTTTTCTACTAACCATCATCATCGGATGCAGCGTGTTTACCTACCTCAATTTTTCCGCCACACAAGAGCACTACAATTGGATGCACGACGGGCTGCTTTACCAGCAAATGGGTCAATCATTCCTTTCAAACCATGAATTCATTGTTGATGGCAGATACACCCACCATCTCGCTCCTGTGTATCCACTGTACCTGTCGATGTTCTACGCTTTTTTGCCCGTCCATCTGGGAACGCAGATAGCTGTGGAAATAATGTTTGTCCTATCCATCATAGTAACTTTCATGGTTACGAAAAAGTTGTACGGGACAACACGGGCTTTAATAACAACTGGGCTGATGACTACCGTTCCAACTTACCTTTTCTCCGCTTCTCGAAACTACTCTGAACCCATAATGCTCATCTGGTACACTCTGACAATATACTTTATATTAGAAAGTCTCAACTCAAAAAAAGAAAACAGGATAATTTTAGCTGGCGCATGTGCAGCCCTTGGTTTTCTCACCAAATCAAGCCTCGGCTACTTCTTCCTAATAACTGGACTGGCTGGTTTCCTTTGGAGGTTTTACTACATGAAATGGCGCGTCTTCAAAAACAAGAATTACCTGCTAGCCATTCTAATCTTCTCCGCTTTGGTGCTAACGTGGACCGCCCGAAACCTGTACCATTTCTGGGATGGCACTTTTTCCGATTTTTTTGTAGCGTCACAAACCAGCGAATATTTCCATGCTGCTACCGTTCATTCTCTCACAAAAGACTTCGGCAGTTTTTTCGTGCAGTTCTGGTTTTTCATGGTTCTCACGGCACTTTTCATGCTATCTTACACCTGGATTTTCTCTGGTTACATTGAGAAAACGTTTAGTAGAATTCGTGATGAACGAATAAGCTGCCTATGGCTGTCGATAATGCTGCCGCTTTTTATTGGATGGATTATTGGAGCTATTTATTTCGTGTTTGAGATAGAATGGATGCCCGATTACTGGCTCACTTATTATCCGGTATCTCAAATTCGCTATCTAATCTTTGCGCTGATTCGATACTGCTTCATTGCTATAGTGCCTTTAAGCTGGCTAGCTTACGAGTTCGCGAAAAAAAGACCAATATAACCAACGGCGGCTTGCGTTTTCGTGGTCTACACTTCGATAGCTATTAGCGTTTTAGGTTCTTTCCAAGCGGAATCAATATCGTCCCTAAGTATTCGTGAGTTATGTATGGAATACCATTCATAAAACCGTAAAGCTTATATATTAAAACTATTCATCTGCTTAGTTTGCGCGGGCCGAATGTACTGTTTTCTCAGCCCAAAAGGGATATGGTGACGGTTCTACGCATAACATTAAACGGAGTGGAAAAGATTGAGCAAAAAAGAAGCTAGAACACAACAGCGCTTGGTTGACAAGTGCCCAGAGTGTGGTAGCGACAACCTCGTTCACGATTATGACACGGGCGAAACCGTTTGCGGCGACTGCGGCCTCGTACTATACGAGCAGATGATGGATAAAGGGCCGGAATGGCGCGCTTTCACTCAAGAAGAGAAAGCGTCAAGAAGCCGCGTTGGAGTTCCAACATCATATTCCGTTCACGACAAGGGATTATCCACAGCCATAAGCCAAGTGGACCGTGACGCCTTCGGAAGAAAACTACCTCTCTCCACTAGGCTGCAAATGTGGCGTTTGAGGAAATGGCAGATACGCTCTCGCGTTCACTCTTCTATCGACAGAAACCTCGCTCAAGCCATGGCAGAACTTGACCGCCTTTCTGACAAGGTTTACATTCCTCAGCCAATCAAGGAAAAAGCCGCTGTCATTTACCGCAAAGCCCTCGACAAGGGATTGGTTCGCGGCAGGTCAATAGCGGCCATAGCGGCTGCTGCCCTTTACGCGGCTTGCCGTGGTAGCGGAACTCCCCGAACGCTCCGTGAGATTGCTGAGGCAAGTCTTGTCGACAAGAAAGATGTTGCTCGCTGCTACAGGCTTTTGTTGCGTGAGCTTGAAGTGCACATGCCTATTGCTGATCCGCTAACTTACGTGTCAAAGATCGCCGAGAGAACTGGAATCTCGGGCAAAACGCAGGGCTTGGCAATACAAATCCTGAGAGAGGCGAGAAGGAAACGCGCTGCTGCTGGCAAAGACCCAATGGGTTTAGCGGCTGCTGCCCTTTACATCGCCTGTCTGCAGAACAACGAAAAGAAGACGCAAAAAGACATCGCAGAAGCTGCTGGCGTGACTGAAGTCACCGTGAGAAACCGCTACAAGACTCTGAAGAAACAATTAAATCTGGAACTACCCGACTAAGCGCTGAGGCTTTCACTGTTTTCTTCTTTTTCAAGTTCCATAACGATAGGACCTACATAGCCGCAGTCATTGCACACGTACTTTTTAGGTGTCAGCCAAAGGTCAAGGCTGCTGTACAAACTAATCTTTGAACTGCAACATCGCGGGCAGTAAATCTTGGATGGTTTCCGACGCTTTAGAGTTTTAAGTACTTCACGAACGTTTCGTAGCAGTTTCATTTAGGACTTTGCACCTTTAGCCTGTGATTATTGAAGTTCTATGTTCTCTTCTGGGTACCCGCTCTTGATAAGGTATGCGCGGACTCTTTCGCGGTGATCTCCCTGCAGCATTATCTGGCCGTTCTTTGATGTTCCACCACAAGCACAAAAAGTTTTTAATTTCTGAGCTATGTTTGCAAGATTCGAGTTTCGATCGTCCATGCCATCAACAATCGTGGTTGGTCTGCCAAATTTTCTTGTTTCGAGCCTGATGCGAATCCTCTGTTGTTCTTTTTCTATTTCACCACAAACGCATAAGTCCTTTGGAAGCCCGCATGTTGAACAAACTTCAGCCATGACGCTCAGTGCTAACATTGTCATTGCAATATATAAAAGTTTCAAGTAATTCATGGCAAATGGCAGTTTCTCTATATTTTCCGTGACTTTTCAAGGAAGCCGATGGCAGTGGCACAGTTGTAGCAAACATTTGACAGAACAATGATCATTTCAGAAAGGATTAAATTTCATCCGTCCTTTAAGTATAGCGCATGAACTCTTTTCTGGATTTCCTAAAAGAAGAAAACATGAGCCTGTTCACCGACTTCTACGAGTTAACCATGTGCGCAAGCTATTTCGATAATAAGAAGTTTGAGCCAGCCACTTTTGACTTGTTCATAAGGCGATTGCCTAAAAATCGTTCATATTTTCTGTTTGCGGGTCTGGAACAGGCCCTTCTCTTCCTAAAAAGCGTAAAGTTCACTGATGAAAATCTTTCTTACCTCAAAGAGCAGGGATTTGACCAGCAGTTCCTCGGTTACCTCAGAAATTTCAAGTTCACAGGGGATGTCTGGGCTGTTCCCGAGGGCACAGTGGCCTTTCCATGTGAACCTTTGATCCGTGTGACTGCGCCGATAATAGAGGCTCAATTGGTGGAGACTTTTCTGCTTAACACTGTCAACTTGCAGACGACTATCGCCACAAAAGCCTCGCGAGTCGTGAACGCTGCTAAGGGCAAAGCCATAATCGAATTCGGCTTAAGGAGAGAGCACGGCATCGACGCGGGAATGAAAGTGGCACGATGCAGCTACATAGCAGGATGCCAAGGCACTTCCAACGTTTTGGCGGGACTAAGTTATGGCATCCCCATCTTTGGAACCATGGCGCACTCCTTTGTTATGTCCTACAAGAAGGAAATAGATGCTTTCCGAGCGTTTGCCAAAACTTTCCCAAACAAGTCAACACTTTTGATTGACACTTACGATGACCTTGCAGGTGCAGAAAAAGCCGCTACGGTTGCTAAAGAACTTGAAAAGGCAGGATGCAAACTTGGTGGAGTGCGGTTGGACAGCGGCGATTTGGTGGAGATAAGCAAAAAGGTTAGAAAGTTATTAGACGACAAGGGTCTGCAGTACGTTAGAATTTTCGCGAGCGGCGACTTAGATGAATTCAGAATAGCGGAGTTGCTGAAGAACGGTGCGAAAATTGGCGCGTTTGGCGTTGGAACCAAAATGGGCACGTCAGCGGACAAACCTTACGTTGATGTGATCTACAAATTATGCGAAACCATGAGTGAAAGAGGCAAGTTTTCGCCGATAATGAAGCTCAGCGAAGGCAAAGTTACGTTGCCTGGGCGAAAGCAAGTTTACAGGTTTAAAGATAAAAACGGCAATTTTTCGAAAGATATGATTGCATTAGCAGACGAGAAAATAAAAGGCGAACCATTGCTCATCAAAGTTATGGAAAAAGGCGAGATAACTTACGATCTCCCGTCCCTTAATGAAATACGCACAACCGCCGCGGAAAACCTGTCGAAACTTGCTGAGAAATACAAGAAATTGACGAATGCACCAGCGTATCCTGTGGAGTTAAGTCAAGACTTGGAGAACCTGATAAAAAACTTGAAGAAGAAACTAATGAAAACTGAGATTTTTAATTCCAGTTAAGCACAGGTCTACTCAGGTCAGGTTGCAACCGTTATCAGCAGGTTTATGAAGCCGACTTCCATAATGGATGCTACGAAGAAAATACTGTATATGTAAGCAAGAGCCTTCATTGACATCGTTCTGCCAAGTGTCTTTTTGATTGTCAAGTAGATGCCGTAGCCTTCAATTATGCCGATGGGCGCGCTAACCAGAAGGATTAAGGGCAATACCTCAAGGTTTATTCCACCATAAATCAGAGTGGCGCCGCGCAGTATACTTAGGAAAACGATTATGCAAGTGAAAATCAAGGCGAAGCTTCGCGGATGCGTTATTATAACGTCAGCGTACTTCTCTCGTTTAAAAAAATTCAAAACCACCAGGTTAACGTAGAAAGTCATGCCCAACAGGATTAGCGAAACCACGAGAACATTATGCGTAAAAAGCATGGCAACGGCTAAGAACGGATTCTGTAGAACATCGCCTAGGATACCGAAAAAGAACCGGTTTTCTGCGTATGACAGCCCCAGAAAAACGACGAAAACTAAACCCACGAGTGCTGTACTTTTCTTGGCGTCCACAGGCTTCGTTTGCTCCATTCAGTTTAGCCCGTGTATTCAGATGCACTTGCAATAAAAATTTTGTGAACTTTGTCTCTAGTTACGGAATCGTCATAACTCCGTAACGGAATTCAGCAACCTCACTTCACTTTTGATTATCAAGTTTTCAAGAGGCAAAAATGGTAAACACTTATTTTTCTCTGAAGTAGCGGTTCTGTACTTTCTTCGGCGTATTTCTCGCGCTGCATACATACACGGTCTCATGTCGTCAACCTCGCAGGATTACAGGTAACGTCTTTATAGTAAAACCTTGGATTATCATGTTTCTTCTCTCTACAATTTTCACTTTTCTGTCTTCGCATAAATATATTTTTTAATCCCGCGAACTTCACGTTCTGAAAATGTAGGGGGCTGAATGGTTTAGACTGCTTTCGAGATGGCTTTAATTTATTTTGCATATTTAGAAAACACAATAAGCCGCTCCATGTACGTAATTGCAAAACTAAAACGGATATGGCAAAAACTTAATAGTCTTCTTGGAAAAGGATATTTGCTGTCAAAAAGGGGAAAGTATAATGCAAAATCGCCCAGCCATAGTTGCTGTTGGCCGAACTAAATTTGGAGAGCATTATGGAAAGGAGCCAGAGAAGCTGATTGAAGAAGCTTGGCTCGCCGCATCAAACGAATGCGACATAGAACGCAGGGATCTAGAAGCCTGCTATCTCTCAGATTGCTTTCTCCCAATCACTAACAAGTTAGGGTTAGAGGAAGGTTTCCTATCAGAGCTTACAGAACTTCACGTTCCCATGGAAGTTACCCGTTCCGTCAACGCCGCCTTGTTGGCTGCTTGCCACGCTATTCAGGCTGGAGCATACAGTACCGTTCTAGTCGGAGGCATAGAGAAGATGACGGACCGCTGGGACAAAATCCGCGACGACCTCATGCTTCTCGATGACCCGTGGAGCTACTACGCTGGCGGCACGCCAGAAACAAACCACGAGCTGATGCTGAGGGCTTACATAAAAAAATATGGGATAACTGGCGAAAATCTTGACAAACTTAATCTTGCTTTGGCACAAGTCTCCGTCAAAAACCACTTTAATGCAACAAAAAACGAGTACGCCCAGTTCCAGAGAAAGATAACCGTTGACCAAGTCCTGAGCGCGAGGAAAGCAGCACAGAAACCGCTGGGACTTTACGATTTTGCTCCAATTTCCGATGGAGCATCGGCGTTAATCCTCACAAATGAGGCACTTGCCAAAAAAATGACCGCCCAACCTGTTTACGTTTTAGGCGGCTCCTCAGCCACGGACTACCTGAACTTTCCAGCAAGAGACGACTTAACCCATTTTGTTGCCACCAAAATCGCCATGAAAAACGCCTTGAAAATGGCTGGATTAACCCCTTGGGAAATGCAGGTCGTCGAGGTGTATGACCAGTCTACTGTGATGGAAATGGTGTCTCTTGAAGATTTAGGCTTCTGTGAACCAGGAACGGCTTGGAAAAGCATAAACGAAAGCTGCCAAAATTACAAAGGCTACTACAAAATAGACGGTAATCAACTTTTCGTTAACATGAATGGCGGCTTAAAAGCGGATGGAAATCCACTAGGAGCCACTGGAGGAGCTCAAATATTCGAGATTTTCAGGCAGTTGAGAGGCGAAGCTGGTGAAAGGCAAGTTAAAAATGGTCAAGCAACACCACAATTTGGTTGCGTTCTGGAGCTTGAGGGCTTCGGCACTAAGGCATATGTTAGCATTTTAGGGAGAGAGAAAAATGAGTAGCGAGCCAATAGAGAGACGAGTTTCTTACCTCGGCGATAGATTAAAAGCGAGTTGCTGTCAAATTTGCGGGAAAGAATATTTCGAGGTAAGAGACTACTGCGGGAACTGTGGCAGAAAAAGCTTCGGAAAAATGTCCAGCATAGACCTTTTTTACGAAAAGGGAAAACTGGAGCTGTGCACACTTGTCAAGGAGCCGACAAACAAGTTCATGAAGTTAGGCAGCTACGTTTACGGTATAGTTTCTTTCCATAATGGGAAAATCCGCGTTCCTGGAAGACTCACTGACCAAATAGTGAACGATGAAGAAGCTGTTGATTTTTCAAGCCTTGAAGGTAGAGACGTTATTCCACGATTCAGAAGACGCTATTCAGTGGGTAAAAGCGAAGTCGTTCCAACAATTTCTTTAGCATTCACTTTAACCGATGAATATTATCCACATCAAGAGTACACTGTTGTTCAGCCTAGCAAAGAGTACGATGTGCCTGGTATTGTGGGTTACGGCGTTTACGCTTCCCGATTCAGGATAAAGGAAGGCAACCTTGAGCGCTCGGTTCCCTTCATTGACGAAGACGCGGTAACCGCCGCAGTTGAGGCTGGAAAACTAGCGCTAATACATTCTGGAGTTGACAGCTCGCTGGTTGGCAAAGTCTACGTAGGTTCAGAATCTAACCCCTATGCTGTTAAACCCATAGCGTCAAAGGTTGCGCAGGTTTTGAAGCTCGGCGAAGAAGACGGTGATGTTCAAGGGGTTGACGCTGTGGACACCGAGTTCGCGTGTAAAGCCGCCTCCAGCATGTTCAAAGACGCCGCCTCACTGGTTAACTATCCGAAATCTGGCATAAAATACGCTATGGTTATCGGCACAGATAATTCTCAAGCAGCGCCTAGAGGTTGCCCAGGCGGCGAGTTGGATCTCTTTGTTGGATACGGCGGCTCCGCCTTCATTTTTGGAAAGTATGATGTTATAGCTGAAATTGAAGGATGGTACTCATGCACTTCTGATACGCCTGACTTTTGGCGCAGAGACGGCGAGCCGTTTCCAATGCACGGCGGGAGATTCACAGGAGATCCCGCGTACTTTAAACATATCAGAAAGGCAACTACAAAACTGATGGAGCGGCTCAACTTGCAAGCAAGCGACATTGATTATTTTGTTACGCATCAGCCTAACCCTCAGTTTCCAGTTAAGGTCGCGAAGCAACTTGGTTTCAAGGACGAGCAATACGCGGCTTCGCTTCAAATCAACAAGTTCGGCAACACTTACTCAGGCTGTTCACCCATAGGCTTGGCTGCGTTGCTGGACATCGCTAAGCCCGAAGAGCGCATTTTAATTACCAGTTACGGTTCGGGCGCAGGAAGCGATGCCTACCTTCTCAGAACTACAAGTCAACTTGTCGACAAGAGGCAACGCCAAAAGATCAACGTCAAATTCCAAGCTGAAAACCCCTTTGTGAAGTACGTGGACTACACAACCTACCGGCGACTTAAGCTTGGAATGTAACGAATATTTAATAAATGCAGTCGTTGATGTGATAGACGGAGCCTAACAGCTTGGTAGCTAACGACATCTTACGAGTCCTGTATGCGCCTCATAAAGCATTCAAAGACATCATAGAGAATCCTCGATACGTGGGGCCTTTCATATTATTACTAATTTTTGTAGTGGCGCAAGTTGGTTCCTCTTACGTAGTTGCTTCAAGATCCTATATTGAACAGACTATGCCCGTTGGAGACCAAGGAGATGTATGGACAGAGGATGCTACCATGTGGCAAGCAAATCCCAATGTGACTATAAGCGATAATAAGGCTGACTACATAAACAGCACTCTGTACTATGGAAGTAGCAGCATCGAGGTTGCCGCCTCCAATTCTAGTAACATCTGGATGGACCTTAGCAATTTGGGCGATTCGGTGAATTGCGGCGCCGATGGTTTCAAGAATATTTCGCTTAGAGTGAAGCTAGTTGCTCCTGATGTAAAACCTGAAAACGTTTCTATCTACTTGCACTCATTAAACGGTTCAAACTTTTATTACGATTTAACCCAATCATTCTCCAATAGCGATGTTAACATTTGGAACAACATAACTCTCCCAGTTGGCTCTGGAGACTGGCAAAGCAGTAGTGCGGATGCCAAATGGGAAAACATAACTGGTTTAAAATTGGAATTCGCATGGTCCAGCTATTCAAGCGTAAATCTGCGGATCGACTGTATCTTTTTCAGGGGTAACTTCAAAGATCCATTTGAGATCTACGGCATTTCATACGTTGCCACTTCAGCGTTGAATGCAATTGCTCCGTTTCTTTTTGAATGGCTCTTGTTGACGGGGCTCATGTACTTGATAATTAAGGGGTTAAAAGGCAACGTGGTGTGGAGACCATTGATGGTGGCTGTTGGGTTCGCCTTGGTGACTATAGTTATTCAAGCTTTGATACTTGCTGTAGTTTACACATCGTTGCCTAATCTTTACTATCTGCTTGAAGTATTAGCAGGCACTCCAGGAGAATTCGAGGTGGCGTACCAAGTCATTTTAGACGAAATAGCCTTTGTCACTATGGTGGGTGGCATAATTCAGGCAGCCGTGTATACGTGGACCGTTGCTTTGGGAACCTTTATCGTTCGAGCTATAACCGAGTTCAGCTGGATGAAGAGTCTTCTAGTGTCAGGCGTGAGCTTGTTGTTGACAATTATAATCTTGGGCTTCCTACTCGGGGTATAACCAGCTAAGTAGAACAGCGTAGAAGCAGAGACCGCTATTGACCTTTTTTGAGACTCTTAGACCATCAAGCAGCGCTTAATTTAGCGTCCTTACAGCGGCTTGCGTGATGGTTAGCAAGATTTATATGGATTAAAGAGCACTTCTGCAAGTAAAGCCTTGACCAAAGCCAGTGCAAAAAAAGGCGCATGCGGTTGCGGTGAAGGCTGACTACGGAGAGTAAAAGATTTGGACATTAAGGATTTAAGAAATGGAATGAGACGGGTCAGCGTTGAAGCAAAAGTTGTGGAGAAAGGTGAGCCCCGCGAAGTTAGGTCCAGATACAAAGATGAAACCTACCAAGTAGCCGACGCCGTAATTGCGGACGAAACAGGAAGCATAAAACTGACACTTTGGAACGAGCAGATAGATCAAGTAGAGGTCAATAATACGGTCAAGATAGAAAATGGTTATGTGACAAGCTTCAGGGGTGAAGTCCAGCTTAACGTTGGGAAATTCGGCACGATGACCGTTGAATAAACCGCCCAATAGAACAGTTTTTTCGCTGTCAATAGAGGTGAAAATATGGACGAGAGAAGTTTTAGCGGAAGAGGCTTCAGAGGAGCAGGCCGTTTCCCTCCAAAACCAGTCGAAGTTGGCAAAGAATACGATGTTGCCATTCAAGAAATGAGCCGCAGAGGCGAAGGCATAGCCCGAATACAAGGCTTAGTAATTTTCGTCCCGAACACGCAAAATGGAGACCACGTTAAGATACGAGTAACCCGCATAAGCAGAAGGTTCGCTGAAGCTGAAGTTGTCGGCAAAGAAGAAGCCGAAGAGAAAGAGGAAAAGCTGCCGGAACAAAAAGTGGAAGAACAGCCTGAAGAGGAAGCCGAAGTCGTAAACAAAGAAAAAGCCGAAGGTTAAGCAGAAGCTCGTTTCTTTTTGAAAAAGAGCCAGTTTTTCTTATCTTTGAATCTTACCAGCACATAAACGCCGCTCAGCTTAGCGCCGTCAATTTCCACTATAAGCTTGTCCTCTTTTCGGTCGATTAGCTTGTAGGTTCCTTTGTCCCAAATTTCCACTTTGCCAGCTCCATATTCGCCTTCAGGTATTGTGCCTTCAAAACTTGCGTATTCAACAGGATGGTCTTCAACCTGCACAGCCAGCCTTTTCACACTAGGCAAGGTTGACGGTTCCTTAGGGACTGCCCAGCTTTTCAACACGCCGTCCATTTCCAACCGTAGATCAAAGTGTAAATGAGTTGCTGCGTGCTTCTGAATCACGTAGATTCTGCGTTTACTCACTGTTGCCTCACCTTTCGGTTCGGTTGTTTTCTGAAAGTCGCGCTTTCTTCGATATTCATTCAGGCTCAATTCTTCTCCATAATCAGCGGAGACTAACAACTGTAATATCTTTTTCTTTTCCACAAATTTGCGGGCTTGTTTAGTCAAAAAATCTTGATAAAAACCCTTTAATCACGGAAACAGTCTAATATAATGGAGATAAGCATGCGTAAAAGTGCCGCTGTAATGCTTGTTCTCGTGTTTTCAGTAGCTTCATGCTTAGTCATTTTAAATCCTGCCTTTGCTTCTATAGCTGAAAACTCGTGGGTTTCTAAAGCGGAGATGCCGACTGCAAGAGGATACTTGGGGGTCGCTGTGGTAAACGAGAAGATATATGCTATCGGAGGAAGTGGACCTATAGGTACAAACGAAGAATATGATCCTGCTACGGACAAATGGGTCACAAAAGCCTCAATGCCCGACCCTCAACAGAGTTTCGCCATTGCCGTCTGTCAAGGCAAAATTTACTGTATAGGCGGTATATCACCAGACAGCACAGGTGCAAATAAAGTCTATGATCCATCAACCGATTCTTGGGAAACCAAAGCGGCTATGCCCACAGGAAGATATGGCTTGCAAGCTAATGTTGTAAACGGCAAAATCTACTGTATAGGTGGAGTAAAACTGTTAGGATATAATCAAGGTGTCGAGCAATTAAACGTGACTGAAGTTTATGATCCGTTGAGTGATACATGGACTACCAAGTCGTCGATGCCGAACCAGGCAGGTTATGTCTCAGCCGTCGTTGACAACAAAATATATATTATAGGTCCAGGACTGACACAAATTTATGATTCTGACACAGACAACTGGAGCGTAGCTTCGCCCTCGCCTGCAAACCTCACTTCAAGAGGATTAAATGGTGTTGCAGCGGCGGCAGCCGCAACAACTGGAACGATGGCTCCCAAGCGGATATATGTTTATGATGGGTCTTCTTTACAAGTTTATTGTCCACAGGATGATAGTTGGACTTTTGGTTCTGCTCCACCCACCAGCCGCCAATATCTCGGCATTGCAGTTGTAAATGACATGTTGTATTTTATTGGAGGTTTTACTTATACTCCTCCACTCTTCTATAACTATTACGCGACGAATGAGCAGTACACACCTATTGGCTACGGAACAGTGCCGCCAACCAACCCGACATGGCTCGTTTACGCCACAGCCGCAAGCGCATCAGCCATTGCAGTCAGCGCAGGCTTAATTGTTTACTTCAAGAAACGCAAACACTAAACGAAGAACGATTGTTTACTTCATTACTCAGCTTTTCCTGATTTTTATTGTTTTTCTACGCCGAGGGAGAGGCTCGGAGGACAAGGGGTTCCTTTTTAAGGGTTTGCTCCCGCGCTTTTCGTATCCATAAAACTCGCGCTGATTCAAATTTCATTAAATATTTTTGCAAAAAACGACGGTTAAACCGTAAAATATGTATATATAAGGGAGGGGGTAGGTGCTTCAGAGACGGTAGACGCTTAACCTTCAAACCCTCAAACACCAGTTCTACGCTAAAGTTCCACCTGCATTTCAGTGCTTTATATAAGGGGGTATAGTCTCCGCAGAGAGCAACGTCACGGGCACTATCTAAAAGAGATGGACGATAGGTTTTTATGTACCGCTTAAATGTCTAAAAGGTTTCCCGTGGCGATGTCTCCCGCAAAACTCCCCCTTTTTTATGTTCTTGCATTGGATCTCTGTGCGTGAAGCTACCAACTGTTCAGTCAAAAACGCCCACTGTTCGGCGGAACATATGGCAACTGGAGATGTCTCCCGCAAAATCCCCTTTTTTCTTATAGGCAAGTATGTAGACCCCAATCCAGTTTTGATGAATATTCCGAAGTCAACCATTGGGATTCGACAGTTGACTGAAATCCACATAGAGCATAGCCTTATTTCTTATCACTTTCGAAGACCTAAGCGCTAACGTTTCCTTTGCGTTGGAAGATGTACTTGGAATGCATAAAGGTTATATGTCGCAAGTGATATCACTAAAGATGTTTTGGATGTGGCATAATGACTGTGAGTGGCAAAGGCAGAACTATGGGCGTCCCACGGGGCCTTCTCAGGTTCCTAGTTCTAAAAATGCTAAGCGAGAAACCCATGTCAGGAGCCGAAATCGCTGAGAAAATAGAGGTGCAAACCAGTGGACGCTGGAAACCAAGCCCAGGATCAATATACCCATTGTTAGCTTGGATGCTAAAAAAAGGCTTCACAAAAGAGTTACCAAAGGATATAGAGGGTTTCAAACGCTATAGTTTCACCCAGAAAGGACGCGAATTCTTGGAAAAGCAGATAGCGCTCGGCCAAGATTTTATGAAAAAAATGGAGTTTCTCGCACCGATGCTAATTGGAGGGTTCCAATTAGGACCCAACAAGGAAAAACTTCATGAAACAAGAGAGCCCGCCCAAAAACTATTGCAAGCTTTGATGACCCTACATCACAATCTGGACAAGTTATCAGCTACAGATGCCACAGAAATAGCTGAAGCTCTAAGAGATTGCTCTGAAAAACTCAACAAAATCGCTCAGAAACTGAAAAACGAAGACTAGTTTGTCGACTCGGTTTGTAACATCAAAAACTTGTTAGAATTGGTGAAATGATGGGAATAAGATCTAGTTTCTTGATTGCGTGGAGGTCGTTATCCAGAAGAAAAACAAAAAACCTCAGCGCAATTCTAGCGGTAACCTTAGGAGTAACATTACTAGTGGGCATTCAAATCACCACGGCCACTCTGGAGAACGCGTTTCTAACAAGCCTTCTTCAAAGCGAAGGAGAAGTAGACCTTCAAATCACAAACAGCACTAGCGGAGGCTATCTCAAAGTAGCAGATCAAGAACAAATAGGTGATCTGGTTCCCGAAGCAGTTGGAATCATGCCAGAACTTTCGACGCGGATCCCCGCGTTGGTGGAAAGCCAATTTGACCCCAAAATGAGCGCGGCTGGAATATCTTCAGATTATCCTGATGTTTTTGGTGATTTTTATGATTGGAAGACAGGAAGCGAACTAGACCTCAACACCCTGCTAACTGACAACAGAAGCATCCTGTTATCGAGCCATCAAGCCGAAAAACTGGGGCTGACCCAAGATACGCCTCTGCCTGTAACTTTAACAACTGAATTTACCAACCTTACAACAACAATCATACCACCAATTGTTCCTCTGTCTGAATGGATGATAAATACAAACGTCACAAGTGGTGAATACGTTCTCGACAGCAGCTTGTCTAATCTATTTCTTGAACTTGAACCGGTTGATTTCATGAGCATGGCAACGATCTACACACTTAACTGTCCCCAACTGGATTTGTCAAACTATGCTTACGTTAACGTAACAGCCACAGGCACCAGCAACGCTGGAGTCATATTGGGTTTCTTCTTGGATGATAGCAACACCATTACTGTGGCGAACTTGACAGACCCTGCTACGCTTGACACCGTGCCTTTTGATTTAACTCCTTATGCAGGAAGAGCACTTAGAGGAGAAACCTATATAACAATCATGAGTTTAAATGGAACCCGAGCCAGCATTAACATAACCGAGATTGCCTTCGAGACTCCAACTCTAAACGGCTCCTCTCGATTACCTATCATCAAATTTGACTCTGAGATCTCAAGAGTAGAGTTGCAAGTAGTTGGTATATTCGATTCTAAACGTCCAGGAATTGGCTCCCAATATCCCGGAGCTGTATTCAAGTTAGAGCATCTGCAGGAATGGATTAGTCTAAAAGACCCCGAAAGGGAAACAGATATAGTTAGTGCCTTTTTGGTGGCATACAAAGCAGACCATTTTATCCAAGAAATAGACGAAGATTATTTGAGAACTAAAGTAGAATTACTAGAAGACATAATCCCCGAAGAGGTAGACCCTCAAACAGGTGAAGCTCAACAAATCTATCAGGTCACTTCGGCTCGCTTAGATTTTTTTGGTTTTGCATCATTCTTTATTACATTAATAAGTACAATATTGACCTCTTTAGGTTTTCTTATCACGTTAACTGGAGTTTTACTGATCACTAATATTCAGCTTATGAGTGTAGAAGACCGGGAATTTCAAACAGGGGTTCTACGTGCCGTAGGTGCCAATCGCGGGGGAATATTCCAGTTTATAATGATCGAGAACTTATTCCAAGGAATAATCGGAGGAATTCTAGGGCTGATCGGAGGATTAGCCTTTGGTCAAGCAGTAGCCTTGTATTTAGTAGGATTATTTGGAACTGGTGAACTAAGTGTTCAACCAGTCATTTCTCAAGGAACAGTTATTTTATCCGTCATCATAGGTGTAGTCCTAAGCATAATAACTGGAATTCTTCCAGCTCTAAGGGCTTCTCGAGTTAACATTGTAGAAGCTCTTCGTGGGATAAAAGTGAAATTTAAAGCAAAATCCAGTCGGAACCTTGCTGCCTTTGGTGTTCTAATGATTGTAGGTGGGATTATTATTCTTCTATACAATGGAGTATTTGACGAGGCACATCAAGTCTTTTGGAGCATCGAAGGATGGGACAGCCTAGGCGAATGGAGAAATCTCATGATGGGATTTGGCTTATTCACGGGAGGTCTAGGTTTTGTCCTGTCGCGGTTTATTGATAGGGTTAAAGCTTTCAACATAACAGCGGTCACGCTCTGGGTTATTCCCTCAATCCTGTTTGTTGTAGCCATGGGCAACTGGGTAACAGACATTACTGGGTTATCCATTGAAATCTTGGTTCTGGGAATTATTGAAATAATTATTGGTTCTATTTTGTTCGTTGCCCTCAATCTCCCCATTCTAATGCGTGGCTTAAGAAATGTATTGATAAACCTTAGGGGTGTGAAGGGTGTTGGACAAATATCACCATCGTTAATATCCTCACATATTACTCGTTCCACTCTAACCTTTGCCATTTTTGCGGTCATATTAACTCTTAATGTTCTCGTGGCTGCCTTAATTCCTACAAGCTTGGGAACTGCAACTCAGATTGAAGAAGACTCTCGAGGCGTAGATTTTGTAGTCTTTCTAAGCAAGCCTGAAGCAATTATTCCTGGAACATCCTATTCGAATGAGCTTTACAAGATTGATAATCGCATAACAGATGTAATTGGTTTCAAAACTTTTCAACCTAATCAGGATTTTACCAAGTTCATAGCTTTGGAAGACCCCCTTTCCTCTGAGTTTGACTACACAACGGATTTGCTTCCAATAGGAATAGGAGAGTTTAAGCCAGAGCAGATCCGGGGTAACGCCTCAGACTATTCAGATCCCAACTGGCGTTATGCCTTTTACTTATCTGCCTTTCCTGATGGCATACGGGACTCTCTTGTTTCAGACCTCTCCGATAGCGAAATGCTAGAATTATCGAAGAAAGCTTGGGATCAATTCTTCGACCCCCAATACAACATGGCAGCCTACAACGTTACATCTGATCTACTTGACATATTCTCTGGAGAAAGTGACCTTTCCGATCTTCAACTAGGAGACACAGACTCAGGAGGAGCCATAGGAGGTTCGGGTGAAGATCCTCTTGAAGGAGTCAATCCTCTAAAGGACGAGGATGGTAACATTTTCAAAAATCCAATAGTCTTCACAGACTCATTTTTACTGCCTGTAGGACTTCAAATCTGGATACCCATGAATACTTCATCCATGGGACTCCCCAATTATCAAGCTTTTACAATTGGAGGAAGTCTCGACTTTCAACGTGCTGGAGGCTTCCCTTTGGCAACAGGGTTAGACTTTGGATCAGGAGAAACCGATTTTAGTGCAATTCTGGGCACCGTGTATTTGCCAGAACATTGGACAAATCAAACAGATTTTCTCGGTGAAGCTAACGGTCAAACCTTAACATCCAGGGGAAAAGACCAGTATAACTCTTATCTGATTAAAACCAATCTCCCAATTGATGATCCTCAACTTGAGGATATAGCTCAAGCAATTGAGGAATTTACAAATACAAACGACGAGGGATACCGCCTTCTGGCAGCTGACAACTTCTTTGTTGCAAGTTCCACTCTAACCTATTCTAGGATTGAGTCCACCTTGGAGATGATGGATCGAATAACATCTTTCCTCCAAATCTATGTTACTTTCGGCCTTGTAATAGGAGCAGTAGGTATGGGCGTAATCTCAGTTCGAAATGTTTCGGAAAGAAAACGGGAGATTGGGATGATGAGAGCCATAGGATTTCCCAGAAGACAAGTGATTCTTTCGGTCCTCCTCGAACTGGTGGTACTTGGAGTAATTGGATTAGTCATTGGGGTCGTTAACGGGTTGCTTGTGAGTTTGGGTTTTGCAAACATGCAAGGTGCAGCACTAGTGATTCCTTGGGGAGAAATTGGACTGTATCTTTCAATTATTGTGCTTATAGCATTAGGGTCAGGTTCACTCCCCGCGTTAGCAGCTTCAAGAATTCCTCCCGCAGAAGCTTTGAGGTATGTAGGATGAAAGAAAATAATAACGAGAAAGTCCAAGTTTCCCAAGACATAATCCTCAAAATCTCAAATCTACATAAACGTTACAACGAGGGCAAATCAAACGAGGTCCACGCTCTAAGAGGCGTGGACTTAACTGTTAGAAAAGGAGACATGATGGCAATTATGGGATCTTCGGGGTGTGGAAAAACCACACTACTTAATATGATAGGTAACTTGGATCGCCGTTCAGCAGGAGAAATAATAATCGATGGAGTAGACACCTCAACCCTATCGGATGGACAGAAGACAGCCTTTCGCAGAGACAAAATAGGTTTCATATTTCAGTTATTCAATCTTTTTCCGTTCTTGACCGCTGTGGAAAATGTAGAAACTCCATTACTACTAAGAGGAATAAACTCTGGACTAGCTAGAGAACAAGCAAAAATGATGCTACGCGAATTAGGAATGGGAGACCGACTTTATCATCTACCCACAGAACTCTCCGGTGGACAACAGCAAAGAGTTGCTGTAGCTCGAGCTCTAATTAATCAGCCCGCAATCATTTTAGGAGATGAACCCACAGGCGACTTAGACTCTACAACAAGTTCTGAAGTCATGGACCTTTTCCGACGAATAAACAAGATCAATCACCAAACTCTAATTTTAGTGACTCACAACCGATGGATTGCAGAAAAATGCGATTATATAGTTCACATGACTGACGGCAAAATCTCAGGGATAGAAAATAATCCCTTAATCAGGGAGGAGAAAAAAGGATGAAAGCCTATTTTTCTGCTCTGATAGACAAGTCCGTTCCTTCAGAAAACTCCAAATTATTAAAAGATCTAATCAAAGACTTAAAGAAACTCCTGAAGACGCCTAAATCAAGTATAAATTTTAAGGAACACAACGCCTTCATCTTTTTAGCTGCAGACAAACCCATGGAAAAACCGTTTGACCCAAAGATACTAGAGGAAATCCAGAGCAAAATCCATCTTCGCCTCCAGGGATACTACATTAAAAACAAATCAAGACTCCAAAAAAACCTAAAAGGCAAGCGGGAACTGAAGGAAACATCGCAGATCGTTAAAAACTTCCTGAAAGAGATAGACCCCGAGCTTCAAAAAGTATTCGATCTTCGATTGAAAAAATTAATTTCAGAGTTACCAACCAAATTTTGTGATCTTCAGACCAATAGCATAACGACCATTTGGAACTTAAATGAAGAGCAGAAAGTCCAGTTCTATCTTTCAGGATGGCCAACTCAAGTTTTCAAAGTATCAAAAGTCAAGCAAGATGTTAAGTTAGAAATGATGGTTGATAAGCTAGCATTTCTAAATTTCTTTTGTATCTTTTTGGAGCCTACATTGCTTCGTCTGCGAGAAATGAATGCAGTGTTGGAAAGATTGAAGTTAGGTCTTCACGGAACACACTACAGAAGCAGCAACTCTGAAATGCAAAACAAACTTGAAATGTTCCTACGGATCCTATCAGCGAAACTTAGTTCACTCCAAAACATGGACAAAACCGTCTTTAGCATCTTCAAGTTATTCAATGAGCCTAAAGCCTTCTTCAATAAGCATGATTTCATTAAGCTATCCAAAGATCTACGGACAGCAGTTAGACAAATGTCTTGGAAAATAAATCAAGGCAAAAGTCTTTTGATTGAGGTTCAAGAAAAACTGGAAGGGTGCCAGCTAAAACTTAAGGATTATCTGGATGAGACAAAGAATGGGGTGAAAATCACCAAGTCCATGGATGAATTTAAACTTGCTCTCCTAACTATGGCTGAATTGAGTTCTGACTTGTTTATTGAAGCGGAACTTTTAAAGTTGTGGTTGGACTTTTTTAGCTCAGATCTTCCATTTTTTACATTCCAATCCAGCTTCTTCAACCTCCGAACTCCGCAAGCATTTGAAACTTCGGCTGAATACATTATCTCAGTTCGGGGCTTGGTTAAGAACTACAGTTTAGGGCAGACTACAGTTTACGCCCTTAGAGGAGTAAACCTCGATATTAAAGATGGCGAATTTGTGGCGATAGTTGGCAATTCTGGAGCTGGAAAGACTACTCTTCTAAATTGCATGGCTGGACTGGATGAACCCGATTATGGGGTTGTTTTTTTCAAAGGAAAAGATCTCCATCATTCAGGCGATTCAGAAAAATCGAGGGCCAGGTTATTAGAGATGGGGTTCATCTTCCAAAGTTATGCGTTGCTACCACACTTCGACACTCGTGAGAACGTAGCGCTACCTGCTGATCTAGCAGGGTTTAGTAAAGACTTGAAAAACAGAATAGAAGAGCTCCTTGACGGTGTTGGAATTAGCAAACAAGCTAAACAGTATCCCGCCCAACTGAGCGGAGGGCAATTGCAACGTGTAGCTATAGCACGAGCATTAACGAACCGACCTAAAGTTTTATTTGCGGATGAACCCACCGGCGACTTGGATTCGGTAACTGGAAAACAAGTAATGGAATTAATTAAAAAATTCCATGAAGAAACAAGAACAACAGTCATTGTCATTACACACGAGCAAGACATCGCCGATTATGCAGAAAGACAAATTACTCTGGAAGACGGCATAATCGCATGAATCAATCTTGACGCTTGGTAAACTCTTCAAAAAGCATAAATGATCCTGCCGTTTTCGCTAAGAAAGCCATCAAGTTTAAACGTATTTAAGCAATGCTAAAGTCCATGAAAATGTCGAGGGCTGTGTTTGAAAGATGCAGGTAAATGAGACTCACTACCACAACAGTGTGGTTGAGCGTAAGAAGAAGGTTGAGGCTGCTTTAGCTAGGCTTCAGTCTTTGAAATGCCAAGTTACTGAGCTAAGAGCGCAATGTGAAGCATTGAAGAAGCTACAATCAGAAAAACAAAAGGAAGCCTTAATATGTAACGAGTGCGGCAAGCTAATAAAACAGAGTCAAGAAGTCACGCTTAAGGATCTTTTTGGAAAAGTAAAGAGTTACTATCATAAAGACTGCTTCAAGGCGATCTGGCTTTCTCAAACTTGGATATTTGACTATTCTTATTCTGGTTTCCTTAGAATGGCTGAAAAGAACTAGGAGAAATTGCTTTAACTAGACTCTCCCCGTGTAGCCTGCTTTTTCTAACAGTTGCCTTTTATTTCCTAACAACAAACTGAACTGAAAATGTTGTCTAATAAGTGTTTGACTAAGCCACATTACACTTGCGGGAAGTGTATTCAGGGAGGTAATTAACAATGTCCACACAATAAGATTTCTTTGCTTTTTCACTACTAGTTTAAAAAATCAAAGCGGACGAATAATTAATATTCGTAATTCGTAAGAGTTAAGTTAATCCTATGAATATCACAATTAAAGAAAAAACTAGAGGAAAAAGAAGCATGCCCGAATATTTAGTCCTGATGAAATTGAACCCAGGTAAAATAGTTGACACCCTAGGCGACATAAGAAAACTAGATGAGAAACCTGTTTCTGGTGTAGATCTTTGTTACAGCATGAACATTTTCGGGTCTTGGGACGTAGGTATTTGGATCAACGCTGAAAACAGTGCTCAAGTCTTAGATTTTGTTCAAAAAAAGGTAAAGGGCCTTAACGGAGTCACTGAAGTATACACAGTACCTACATTTCCGCATGGAAACGGGATCAAGAATAAAAAAAACTTAGAGGAGCAGAAGGACCCTTTAGGAACCTGAAGAAGCCAAAAACTAAAAAAACTCGAAAATAGGGTTCAACAGCTTTCGCAAACTGCTATTTCTTTCTGGATCTTTAATTTCTTTAAACTTTTAGAACTAGTTATTGCTTTATGCAAGGGCTTGTGCAAAAGTTACATAGTGTCTAAGTGGCAAAATAGAATTTTGGCACCTAATGTAGAGTACTGATTCATAAGGGCTAAATTAATTTGCCAAAAATAAAGCTAAGTACAAGTGAAACCAATGGCAGAAATTGAAATCTTGCCACAGAAGATAGTTGATACAAAGACTATCATTCTCAAATCTCGACTTGATTCGTATAAGGTGAGGTTGCAGGGTGACAAATTAAAAACAATTTTTTTCGTCAGATTCGGCTTCCTGAAGCCTAGACGCGAAGATATATCACTTGTTGCTTTTAACAAATATTATGAACCATTTATTGTTATCGGCGGAAAGTACTCCATTGATTATTGTAAGAGGTATGATTATGCCATCAAAGTTGAAGATAAGACGCAAGAAATTTTTATTTACGGCAAAAAGTTAAAACCCGAACCTTTAGCTCCCGGAAAAATTGCCAAGGTAATTAGGCTTGTGGGTGAAGAGCATTCCCATTACGAAGATGAAACATATTTAATTCTTGATAGAATGATGCGGGAAGTCTCGCCTGAAAATTTGCTTTTCGCGCCTTTTGAATGTGAACTGGAAAATCAGCCAGAAGTCGACTTCGATTTAAGAAAGACAAATATCTCTCTAGAAGAAGAAATAGCGTTTCTTCGTTCTAGAATCGCTAAAAGACCTTCAGATGTTGCAGAAATTATCAGAGAAATATTTGAGATTAACGAACGCATGATAATTTATAGCCCGATTTATGAACTCACTTATAAAAACATAAAAAACGGAAAACATGTTACTGCACTAATAAACGGCATCACCGGCGAGCTGATTCTACGAAAATTTGACATGAGAGCCTCTAAGAAACTCGCTGGAGATTCTTTAGAAGCTTCCCATGAAAATCTTCCAACCAGAAAAATACAATTTCTTCGAGGCGAACCACAGCAATCGCGGTCTCTTGATGACTCCTACGTTTCAAATTCAACCATGAAAGATCGAAGCGAAAATTCTATAGTTGAAAGAGGAAGTAATATTACATCTAACTTAGATCATTCTAAAGATACTTCCCAGTTGAACGCGGAAAATGCGACATATTTGGCAGTTGATTTCTTGAAGCGTTTGGGTTACAAAAGGGGTCAATTTCCAGCCAAGGTTTACCTGGATGACGAAATTAACGTTGTGGAACTAAGCCTTCAAAAGGGAACTGCCAGAGTACAGATTGACACCAAAACAAGAGAAGTCAAAGAGTACGAAATTCAAGAAGCAGAGGTTCAACAGGGTTTCTTTACGTCAAAAAGAAAGGTCTTATTGTTCCTATCTTCAATTGTCACAGTTGCTGTTGTTCTAAAACTGATGAACATTTTCTAATGCCAGACACAATCAACTTTTTAGTGCTCGCTGGAACATCTTAAAAATGCGCAAAAAGGCTTTTTGCAAGCTTTTTGTTCCTCTCTGGGAAGTCACTCCCGAATAGAGAAAGAATGGTTGCTGATTTTAGTCAACATGCACATGGTGCATAGGGATTTCTACAGTTTAAGGATAGTCATAATTAATCTACGCAAATTCAAGAGAAACGCTTCACACTAACAAATTTAAGACTTAAAAAACATTTTCAACATTGTTTCTTATTGAAAATATACCTATTTCTAAAAAAGCCGAATTAACTATGGGTCGAAGTTTTAGGAGGGATGAAAGAGAAAGCTGCAGCCCCGTTTTACAGCTTTCTCTTTCTCGCCTTCCGGCTATGCCCCACTTAGATAAGACAAGGTGATTTGCGACGAGAGCTGTTTCTTGTATATCCATGGGGGACATGTTGTGAGAGCTTTTCCCTTTTCACTGTGATAGTCAAGTTTGTCTTTTTTGGATCAATTGTACATGCTCGTGAACGCCATTTTTTTACTGCTTGCTTTTTTCTGTTGAACAGCCGTAGCATTGCGGTTCTTCCCCAAGAACAGTTATGTCATGTCTTAATAAAGCGGTTATTCTGAATTTCGCCCTCTCACCGTATCGGATATATTACGATAATGGAATACTCTTTCAAAACCGCGGAAATCACGTTTCACTATCTTTGGGAAATTAATCGTTAGAAAAAGAAAAAGAGGGGGTTTCAAGGAAAAAAGGTGAGTTTTTGGTTTTGGTCATCTTTTATGATTTTCCTTCCCCATTTGCCAATAGATTCTTGAGTCCAGTCAAATAGCTTAGCGGTTGTTTTTGTCAAATGTATTAATGTCGGACATATCTGCAATAAGATTTAAATTCCAGATTAAATATCGTAAATCTTAATAAAAAATACTTGTGGAGTAAACATGAACTGGTTAACCCTCATTTTAAACATTACATTTGCTTCGATTGCCACCCTCTTATGCGTGCTGGGCTTGAGCACTCTGAAAACCATTAGACATCTGAATACGGGAAAATCGTTCTGGATACCAGTATTTGCGTCCGGTCTCCTCTTCTCAATTGGTTCCATAATCACAATTTTCAATGAAGTGGGCCTTTCGCTAACAAGCACTGTCGAAATAGGGCAAATCACTCAGCTCATAGCTCTTTGCTTTCTGTCAGGTGGTATCTACGGCTATTCTAAAAGGATCAGAAAAAACCTATCAGAAAAATACATTTTTCCAGAGGTCATTTCCACGCAGAATGTCAAAATGGAAGCCCATGTTGGCCCCGCGCGTTCCGTCGACAAGAGGACAATGACCTCAAACAACTTGAGAATCGAAACTGCTTCCAGATGCAACCACCAATTAGGGTACCTACGAACTTTGCCAATTAATGCTCCTCTACCTGAAGAGTGTTTGAGCTGTGATAAAGTAATAAAATGCAAGCATTCTTAAGTGAGCCACGTGAAACGAACAAAGAGCTGAAAGACCATGAAACTAAAACAAGCTAGGTTGGGCAAAAACGTTGAGCTAAAGCACATACCTTTTTCAGAACTCGCCGTCCCATGGAGCGTATACGTTGACTCAACTATGCAAAGAAACAACGGCTATCATTATAACCCACTAGATGTTTCCAACGATGGCATAATATCAACTGAAAGTTTAAGAACATCAAAGAATTTGAAGCGCGACGATTTAGAGACCCTGAAGCACTCAATAGGGCGATTTGGTTTGTTGAAGCCGTTTCAAATTGCAGAAATACCTAAGCGTTTGAGTTATTTTTATGGCAAAGGAAAATATTTCATCATTGATGGGTGTAGGCGATATTTCGTAATAAGAGAACTACTCAAGCTTCCCACGGAAGAAGAAGAAAGAGTTCAAACAGACGGTTTACGAACACATTCGGGCCATTACGCAATCGAGAGGGCAGAAATTCAAGCACAAGAAAAATTTGCCAATCTAAGTATACTGGAGTATGTGCTGATTCCTTGTTTAGTTTATCCTTACAAGACATATTTGCAGATCCTTAGACATAGAATAGAAGATAAAAAACTTAGCGTAAAGCCTTCAAAAGACGACCTCAAACTTGCTGAGAAAATGCGCCAGGAAGGGATCCTAGACCTAGAACTGGAAGATCTAAGCCAACTCCGGGAGACGCGTCGCGAAATTGAGGAAGAGAAGCGGGCCGTGGAGAAGACACTTCAACAGATTCGAAATAGAATTAAAGATTCTTATATACAGCAAATTTCTTCACTTTAGTTGAAAACGGTTCCTTCTAGGGATTGCTTCCCCATCGAGTTTCCCGAGGCGTTTAGCTGTGCGATCCTTCACTTGATAGTTATATGCAAATCTCGTCGCTGTGATTAACCATAGATCAAAAGTTGAATAGGAAATTAGTTTTGAAATAGGTTCTGGCTAGAATTAATGGGAAAAAAGAAAATAAACTGCTTGAAGCGTTTAACTTGTATTTCTGATCAACTGAAATACAATAACATTTATTAAGACTTAAGATACGATTTACATTTGAAAGTTATTAAAAGAATTGGATGAAAAAGTGACTCTTGCATTACTTCTTATCGCCAGCTTAGTACTGGGTTTCGTTGGTGGAGTAATAGGTTCTTTGCTCTTCGCGATACCTGGACCTGCAGGGGCTCAGGGAGCACCTGGACAGGACGGGCTGGATGGGCTTCAAGGAGAAACAGGATCACAAGGACCCGCAGGACCAACAGGACCACAAGGCGAACAAGGACCACAAGGCCTACAGGGAATTCCTGGAACAGACGGAATCAACTCGATTCTACAGACAATTCAAAACAGAAACACCACGATTCAAAATACCGAAAACTACACCGCTATGGAATGGTTTAACATGTCGGAATCTGATTCTTCGATGATGGTAACCATTGATGTTCAACAGAATTCTAGGCTCCTTGTTCAGTTTTCGGCAACAGTATCGCTGGAGCCGCCGGGATCTTTGCGGATGCGAATAGTTGTGGATAACAGTCTCAACAGCACCGAGTCTGTCAGCTCAGTAGGTCCACCGAGCGCTGGAACCTTCAAGTTTCCAAGTCACATCGAATTTCTGACAGAGCCCTTAAACAGCGGTTTTCATACGATTCATTTGCAGTTACTTCGTGAAACAGGCTCACCCATAATATTAGACCGCACCCTCACAGTCATAGAAATTACAGGGTAATAGCTAATGACTACCTAACCTCAGAACACTGTTCAAAGGGAAAACGTCAATGAAACTATTTAACCGATTAGTGTGCTTGTTAGTGGTTTTCACCTTATTAGTTACTATGATAGTCACCGTGCAGGCAACAACAGAAAGTCTCACTATTCAGGCTGGTGAAGAATTAGTTCGAAAGATAAACATTTCAGCTGGAGATCACATGCGAATAGCTTTTACGGTTTTGAGTCATTCTTCCAGTTCCTTGCGCTTCAGGATTGTTTTCCCCAACGGTACTAAAGGAGAATACGGGGAATCAACAAACTACAATATTAGCTTTGCCTCGGATGTTCCAGGTGAATGTGAACTGCACTTTGACAACACTAACTCATCAAGCGCTCAGTTTGTAACCCTGAACTATGAAATTGAACATTACTATTTTGGAATTCCCGAAATACCTTTTCTGATAATAATGATAGTGTTTCTTTTGCTGTGCATAGTCGCAGGGTACATAATAATGGGCAAATACGCTTAAGAATTACATTCTCGGGTTCGTTATTAGCTGGTAGATTTCTTCTTGTGAGTCTTTTAGTTGATTTTTAAGACTTTACATATTCTTTTTCTGGTTGTGATGGCTTAGTTTTAAAAGCTCAAAGCGGGACAAATGCGAATAAAAGCATCTATTGCCTTTTCAGATAAAATAACCGTTGAAACGATGGCAACCATTCAAAGGGAAGAAGCAATAAAATTCTTGTAAAATGAGGATATTGCTTTTCTCTTTCTTCCTTTGAATTCGCGTACTTTGAATAAAAGTACTTTTAAGGTTTTGTAGATACGTTGCTTTAGAGGCGAAGTGTGACACCAATTAGTTGATTGGATTAAATTTTAACTTCTATTTTCCAAAAAAGGGATTTGGTTGTAGGAGACATCTCCACTGCTAGCCGAGTGTACCTCACCTCGACCGCTTTCAATGAAACTAAAAAAAGGGTTTGGGGTAGTCATAGCTTCAGACAGGGTTACGTTCGTGTAGGCTCGGTGACTTCGCGCTCCATCAACACGTAAACAGCAGAAATGCCGGTCGGAGCACCTAAACCGCCTATCGATTTAGCTTGCCATTCTTCCTTTGCCATGCGATTGATCTTAGCGACAAGTTTCCGGCAGATCCCTGTATCGGAGAGTATTTTATATTCCTTCATTCAAAAGTCCCCAATTCCTAGTTTCGTAATGATTCTTATATCTGCCTTTCGAAATTAAAGATAAAAAATCTTTGGCGGGTCTAGGAAGAAGTTAGGAACACTTTTCAAACATGCACCTACTATTTGCCAATCAGATGGCTCCGCTTTAAAAAAATGGGGAATTGTACGGGAGAAATCTCCAATGACCCTGATACTGCTTCAAGCTAATATGAAATATAAAGAAGAGTTCGAGAAAAAGAGGGGTTGTGCGGGTGATATCTCCACTTGTCGTTGGTTCAAACCCGATTCGCGGGCGCAGTAAACTCTTAGAGGTATGGACTTGACACCGTTGGGGGGCTAGTCCCAGCGAATCCAAATTCTAACAGGGACTTAGGAAAAGAGTCTCAAAACGCGCAGTCGAATGGTAGGAAACTCATACGCGCGCGCTTTTCTGCCAATTGCATAAGTTGGCAAAGAAAAGATTGGACGAAACGCTTATGTTTTTGTTGGCAGGTAATGGTTTTTTGCTTTGGAGGAAGAGAATGAGGCGATGGTTAGTTGCACTCTTGCTTTGTATATTGATTTTGAGTGCTGTTGTCGTATATTTAATATATCTTCCTCCTTCAGTGAATGTTGGAATCTTTTATTATGTGTGGTACGACCCTTCCTTAGAAGTATCGTGGGAGAGGTCGAAAATTATAGATCAGCCAGTCTTGGGTTTCTATAACAGTTCTGACCCTGCGGTAATAAGACAACACCTTATCTGGATGAAAGAGCTGGGCATTGACTTTGTTGTGATTTCTTGGTGGGGATTCTATGACGACTATGGAAAATTCACAGACAATGCCGCAAAACAGGTTTTCAAGATTGCAGAAGACAATATGATTAATCTTAAATTTGCCATTATGGTTGAGCCTTTTAACGAAAGTGGCAGTTCCTATGACTACGCAGGAATCTACAATCATATTTACGATGACTTCGTTCTGCCACATTCCTCAGTTTACTACAATGACGGCAAGCCCTTGATTTGCTTCTTCAATGACGAACACCTGACCGGTAAAGGAACCATTCCCTGTGATGGAAGGTTCGATACTATATTGGTGGGGCAATCGGACTACGTTCAATGGGTCTACACTGACCTAAACTATTACGTTAAGCCTACTCGCAACCCTTACACAACTCAGACCAGTGTAACTCCTAGATATGATGATTCTCGGGTGAGAACGCCAAGTTGCGTAGTTGACCCTAACTTAACTCAAGGAATTTATGACAAAGAGTGGGAAAACGCCATACAACTCTTGAAAGAAAGAAAAATAGACACTATATTGATAACTTCATGGAACGAGTATCCCGAAAGAACAGCAATTGAACCCCATTATGATGCGACTGCACCCAATCTTGACCCATATTTTCTATACAACAAAACCCGTGACTACATTAACCAGATAAAACTGCTCGTTAAATGAAAAAAGCCCCTTTGGTTAACATGTTGAAGCTTTTATTCATTCAAGCCCCTAAGAGTTAACAGAACCTGGTTTCAAATCCCGCCCTCCGCGCTACCATGTTGAAAAGTACAGATGGTTATGAGCGCGAGCCAGTTGGCACAGCTAACAGAACAATGTTCCCTTTGCCAATGTATTTTCGAAGTTTCTCAGATGGAATCCTGCCAGCGTGAAACCTATCCTTAAATACGAATGTATGTTCCCCATAGGCTGGTTCCTCAAGGATCCAACGAAGAAAAACAAGCCAAGACGCGAAGTTTTTTTCCAAGGCGTTCTTTATGTTCATTTCTCATCTATCCTCCATTCTTTCGGAGGATGCTTCATTCGACTAATAATACTGCAAATCTCATCTGGGTTATTTGAAGAAAAAACGAAAGGTCTTCCTCTCAACTGATTGATTTTTACCGCATTGCTAAAGGACGTTGAATATGCCCAAGAACCATCAGTTCCATATCTTATTCCAACACCTAAATATTTTCCAAAATTTGCTTTAGTATGCTCACATGAAGCTATGTCAGAAATAGGAATACGTTTGCGATTCAAAATGCCATAACTAACTATGAGTTCCTTTGAAGTTATTCTTATCCGAACACCTCGATAGTTTCTATATAATATCAACAAAAAAATCAGAGGAAACGAAATGATGACTGCGAAGAGAGGATTCTGTATAGAGATGCTAAACCAAATGGCTATTGCCAGCACAAATAAAGCAAGCACTAAAACAGACCCTACAATAGCCTTTACGAATTTTCCAACCGAGACCCATTCAGAATATAAGATATTAGCTTGAAAACTAAATCTAAGAGATTCCTTAGGAAACCACCCTCGAATGCACTTTTCCAAACCCTTCTTCACATTCATGCTTTCAGCTCCGGGGCAAGTTTAGAGAATACGATGTGAGCTAGTTTGGCTGGATGCGTGTTTTCGGCGTTTTCTACTTCTACGCCACGCTCCCTAGCAATATCGAGTAGATACATTCGTGTTTGACGGAGAAATTCTTGGTTGGTTACTTCTTCTGGGTTGTCGTGCCAGTACCAAACTTTTATTCCGTAATTTGTGCTGTATGTGAGAATGGCTTTGCGTTTCAAGGCTGGGTGATAACCTAAAAGAATGCCTTTTTTAGGATACAATTTTGTTACTTGAAGGCCGTTGGCTTGAGCAACATCTAGTAGTGTTGTGGACAGCTTTGCTTCTGCAGCTAGTTTGGTTTGGTTAACAAACTGCCGTGTGGTGTTGAGTTTGTCGGCGATGGCAACGGCTGACAAGCCTTTGCTTATCAATGACCAAACGGTCCTTTGTTTTCGACTAAGTGGAGATGCCAAGTTACACGTCGATCCCACATATTTCACCAGTAAACAATATATTATTTACAATTATTTAAAAATGCTGGTTAGTGCTACGATATTAGACGTCCCCCTCCCCACTATTAATTGTTGGCTGGAAAGCCATGAGAGGCATAACATGCACATAACCTGACTCCTAAAAAACTCCGAACTCTCGGGTTAACTATCAAAACGTGATAGAATCATAGTTGTTCTTAAAGCAATTCGGCTATTTTAAATCCCAAATTGATAGTGTCAGAAAAATGTTGGAACGAGAGTTTGAAGCTATCCCATAACTGTAGAAGCCGAGTAATTTACCGGTAAATCTGTGTTCAAATTTTCACCCCCACTCGCAACATCTCGAATTGGGCTTATTTAACTAAAATACGCTCACATTATGCCTTAAATTGGAGTGCGGGGGGTGGGACCCCCACCTGATTTTACCAGTAAAAATATGCCTAAAATATGCTTAGCGAGAGTTCGAAACTCTCCCGGGCTACTACTTCAAGCCCTCAAAATACGCGCAAATCAGCCGCGTTTTCGCTATAAAACCGATAGAAATTGCTATTAAAATGCGAGCAGATAGAACAATTCTATAGATCTGATAGTACTTTCCGCTGCAATCAGTCCAATCTGTGACTTCTCCACGCACAGCGTCAGTATAGAGTTTAATGATCTTTCGTCACGTAGCTTCGCTTTCTGCCCTGCTGGCATATGACAGGCACCACATCTGATATCTTCTCGTTCATGTCCAAAACTTATATTTCGCACCCATCGTAACTTGCAGCCTCGTACAAGCGCCGTTTCAATTTGTCTTCACCCATTTATTTTTCCGTTTTTGTATATTTGCCCTAATATTTTTGAGCAATCAACACGCAAGTCATTGAAGGCTAGCTCATTAGGCGAAATCCCCATTGCTAGGCCCAGCAATTGAGGGTAATGCAGAATTGGAATACCGTAGACTTCATTGAACATCTTTTCAATACGCAGTTCATTCGTGTCGTACATGATGTGACAGAACGGACAAATAGTTATCATGGCTTGTGCACCTACTGCTTTGATGTGGGTCAGCTTGTCCCTTGCCAACTGCAATGCGACCTTATCGCTTACACCTGCGCTTGGTGCCCCGCAACATTCGGTTTCGTCCATGTAGTGTAGACATGTTGCCCCAGTCGCCTCAATCAGCGTTCTAAGCGTCTTGGGATTTTCTGGATCATCAAATCCTATGAATTCCTTGGGTCTTAAAATGTGACAGCCATTGTGTTCTGCAACTCTAACCGTCGTGAGTGGTTTAATAACTGATTTCTTTATCTTTTCTAATCCAACATCGTCGATTAAAACTTGTATTAGATGTTTTGCATTCACTGTGCCCTTGAACTCTAGTCCGGCCTCTTTCAAGTGACGGTTTATCTCATCACGCAACGCCTTGTCTTCCTTCAGTGTCTTGTTGACTTTCTTCAATGTTGCAGCACAGCCTGGACACAATGTTATTATGTCCAAACCTTTCTGCTCCGCCAAGGCCAAGTTACGGGCTGCCAATATAAGCATTATTTCATGGCTTACAGGGTCCAATGGAAGCCCACAGCAATTAAATTCAGGCATCTCAACTAGCTCAACTCCTAGTTTTCCAAGGGTCTTCCGAGCCGAGATTTCAAATGCAGATACACGATAGGGAATCACGCATCCAATAAATATGAGATACTTAGGTCCAGCCACCTTACTCACCTTTCCTTTCGACATATTTAAGAAAGTGCACGTCGCGGAGGGTTTTTCTTATGCTTTCAGGGTTTCCTTTAGGCAATGGTGGGAGTCCCAAATTCTCTCTCTTTTTCAACCTCAATTCTGGAATCCTGTACGCATAACCTGATTCAAGGATACTGGCACACTGATCCTTGAATACCTGCGGAATGTACCCTTCTTTTGCTGCGAGGTTTCTTAATACGCGTATAACGCTGGCTACTTCAACGTCTTGTGGGCACCTGTCTGTACACGTAAAGCACGCTGCGCAAAGCCATAAAGTATCGCTTTTCAGCACTCTGTCTTTCAGGCCAAGTTGGGTCATGCGAATAATTTGTCTCGGCCTATAAGTGTCGCTGAACCTAGCAATCGGACAGTCTGATGTACATGTTCCACACTGGAAACAGCGCATAAGCTTTTCTCCACCACGCATCTTTGAAATTTCATACTTGAATCTGGGGTCGATTTTTAACGGCTTTGTCGTTTTCTGCCCTGCATCATCTACCGTCAAGCCTTGACCTCCTTACTCCTCAATGGGTTTGGTCCTAACTTCTTGATTTCTTTTACCATATCACTCACCACAGTGGCAAACTTGTTCCCTTCGCTTGCAGACACCCACTCCAACCGAACACGTTCTGGCTCAATGCCGAACTCTTTTAGGACCTTTTTCAGAAGGATGATTCTCCTCATTGCCTTGAAGTTCCCGCTGATGTAGTGGCAGTCTGAAGGCAAGTGGCAACCGGCAACAAGCACGCCGTCTGCGCCGTCCTTGAAAGCTTTAAGGATAAAAACGGGATCTATTCTGCCGCTGCACATTACTCGAATTACTCTTATGTTCGGAGGATACTGTATTCTACTTACACCCGCAAGATCGGCGCCTGCATAGGCGCACCAATTGCAGAGAAAACCAATAATCTTGGGTTCAAAACCGTTTTTTCCACTCATTGCTTTGCCTCCAACAAAGCAGCATCAATCTGTGCAAGTATTTGTTCCGTTGTAAAGTGTCCCAAGATAATGGCATTGTATGGACACGCCGCACCGCAGGTACCACAGCCTTTACACAATGCTTCAAGTATATGCGCAATTAGTTTACCGTCTTTCTCTTTCATTTCAATTGCACTGTAAGGACAAAGATGTTCACAAACTCTACAGCCGCTACATAGATCTTCAGTCACGTTTGCAACAATTCCTTCCATCTCAAGCGTTTTTTTAGAAAGCACCGTTGCGGCTCTTGCTACAGCCGCACAAGCCTGAGCAATGCTCTCATCCACGTACTTTGGCGAATGAGCCATACCACAGAGGAAAACACCATCAGTAGCAAAGTCGACAGGTCTAAGCTTCATGTGTGCTTCCAAGAAGAACCCATCCTTCGTTAATGGTACCTTGAGCATTTCTGCTAATTGCTTGTTTCCAGGATTAGGAACAATCGCCGCGCTTAAAACTACAATATCTGGTTCGATTTCAATCTCTTCCTTAATGACTGGCTCCCAGAAAGTGGCTCTAAGCCTTCCGTTTTCAATGGCAGTGCGCGGCTTTCTCTCATCACCGTAATTGATGAACAGAACCCCTTTCATTGCCGCTTCGCGGTAAAAGTCTTCCTTGAAACCGTACGTCCTAATGTCCTTGTATAGAATATAAACCTCGGTCTCTGGATCCATTTCCTTGATTTTCAAAGCGTTTTTTATAGCGTGCCCGCAACATATTCGTGCGCAATTCGGTCTTTCCTCATTCCTCGCTCCCACGCACTGGATCATAACTACGCTCTTGGCCTTAAATTGACCATTGGCAATGTTTTCTTCAAGTTCATGTTGCGTCATTATTCTTGGGTCTTTACCGTAAAGATACTCTGTAGGCTTGTATTCAACTGCGCCTGTAGCTACAATGACTACGCCGTGTTCGATTTCTTTCAGTTCGCGGTTTGACTGCTTTATCTTGGACTTGAAATTGCCTACAAATCCGTAAACGTCAACAACCTCTGCGTTTGTGTAAACGTGTATCTTATCGTTTTCCTTTACCGCCGCGATCAAAGCGTTAAGCTTCTTCTTGGGATCAGTCTTCTCTCCAAGCAAATAATGAATGACGCGCAGATGACCTCCTAGCTCCGCATCTTTCTCAACAAGATGCACCTCAAACTCTTGCTTGGCAAGTTCTAAAGCTGCGGTCATTCCAGAAACACCACCGCCGATAACTAAGCCGACCTGTGTGACGTTTATGAGAGGCTTTTTCAAGGGTTTCAGAAGTCTAGCCTTCGCGGCAATTGAACGCACGAGATCTTTGGCTTTCTCTGTTGCTGCCCTCGGCTCATGCATGTGAACCCAGCTACATTGGTCACGAATGTTCGCCATCTCAAACAAGTACGGATTTAATCCAGCCTCCTGAACTGTTTCCATGAATAATGGCTCATGAGTACGCGGGGTGCACGATGCCACTATGACGCGATTCAGCTTGTTCTGCACAATCTTTTCTCTGATGAGTTCCTGGGTGTCCTGTGAACATGTGTAAACATTCGCTTCGGCATAAACAACATTAGGCAAAGTCTTAGCATATTCTACAACCTCAGGAACATTTACTACTCCACTTATGTTAATTCCGCAATGGCAAACGAAGACGCCGATGCGGGGTTGCTCTTGGCTTACATCTCTTTCAGGCGGATACTTTTTTGCAGTAACCTGAGTTCCTCTTGCGCTGGCAATTATGCCCATCACTTTTGCTGCTGCACCACTTGCTTGTGCCACGCTTTCGGGGATATCTTTCGGTGCTGAGAAAGCACCGCAAACAAAGATGCCTTGTTTTGAAGTGTCCATGGGAGAGAACGTCTGAGTTTCACAGAAATTGTATTTGTTAAGCTGGATTCCCAAATTTTTGGCGAGCGTTTCAACGTTTTTCGTAGGCTGCATTCCGACTGAAAGAACAACCATGTCGAATTCTTCAGCCGTGGGTGTTTCGTCTTTGGCATAGGAAACAAAAAGATTGCCTGTCGACGAGTTTTCAGTCACCGCTCCGACTCGTGATCGTACAAACCTTATACCGTACTCTTTTTCAGCACGATTGCGGTATTCGTCAAATTCTTTCCCAAATGAACGCATGTCCATATAAAAGATTGATGCATCCATTTGTATTGGCGTGTGCTCCTTTGCTATCACAGCTTCTTTTATGCCGTACATGCAGCAAGCTGCAGAACAATAGTTGTTTCCAACCTGATAGTCTCTTGAACCAACGCATTGAATGAAGGCCACTCTTTTGGGTATTTCACCGTCTGAGGGACGTAGAACAAGCCCGCCATATGGTCCTGAAGCACTCAGGATGCGTTCAAACTCGATGCTTGTAACAACGTTTGGGTAACGCCCGTAACCGTATTCACTTTTCCGCCTTGCGTCGAAAGCTTCGAAACCAGGTGCGAGTATTATTGAGCCCACCCTCAGTTTGACTTCACTGTCTTTCTGGTCATACTGAATCGCGCCGGCCTTACAGACTTCGTCGCAGGTTCCGCATCCAATGCACTTTTCTCGGTCTATTATGTATTTCAATGGAACTGCTTGTGGATATTCTACGTAAATTGCGCCTCTTTGACTAAGTCCTTCGTTGAACGAATCAACTGCTTCAATAGGGCATTTCTGGGCACAGAGGCCGCAGCCGTTGCATTTTTCTTCGATTACATAACGGCTTTTTCTTTTGAGCCCAACTTTGAAGTTCCCAGCTTCGCCTTCCAGATTTGTTATTTCTGCGTTTGTTAAGATTGTAATGTTTGGGTGTCTCCCGGTTGCCACAAGTTTGGGCGAAAGAATACACATTGAGCAATCATTTGTCGGGAATGTTTTGTCTAGCTGAGCCATCACTCCACCAATGCTTGGTCCTTGGTCAATCAGATACACCTTAAATCCAGAATCTGCCAGATCTAGCGAAGCTTGGATACCTGCAACACCGCCGCCCACAACCATAACTGCGCCGATTTTCTTATCCGCCATTTTACTCAACCTCCAAAGCCTTGTAAAACGGCGTGACACCTTCAATGTGATCAACTGTAATCATGTTTTTTCTACGCATGGACACAATCTGCTTGAGCACGTCAGCCGGCTTCAACTCTGTTGCTTCTGCTAAAGCCTTGACCGGCAACGAGCGATCTCTGGTCAAAAGATGAAGCTTGTGCTGTGTGAATTCAGCTTCAACTGCATCATCGAGCAAAGCATCAAATTCCTCTTGCGGAATCTTTTCATTGTAAACGTTGCTTTTTTCAGTAAGCTCTCTTTCGCTGCCTACCAGAACCCTCAATCTGAAGCCCGACGCTGCGTTCTTTGCCGCTTGAAGATTCTCAAGTATCTTCAGGTTCGGGTTCTTTCCTGACACAGGAGACGGACCTAGCTTTCTTATTTGTTCTGTAAATTGAGTCACTACATGGGCGAATCTCTGACCTTCTGACGCTGAAACCCACTCGAGTTTCAGTCTGTCTGAACCAACACTGGTCAGCGCCAAAAGTCTCTTGAGCATTTTGATTTTTCTTTCCTCATACAGGTTTCCTTCTGAGTAATGACAGTCACCTGGATGGCAACCCAAAACAATCACTCCGTCAGCGCCTTTGGCTAAGACTTCTAGAGGGATTATAGGATCTAGTCTTCCACTGCACATGACTCTAACGATTCTAATGTTAGACGGGTATTGTATTCTGCTTACACCTGCGAGGTCGGCGCCTGCATAGCTACACCAATTGCAGAGAAAACCAATAATCTTAGGTTCAAACTCGACCAACTCACAATCCTCCTAAGGCGGCAGTTGCTTCAGCAATCACCTGAGCATCGCTGAAGTGACGCATGTTCACGGCTTTTTCTGGACAACTTGCAGCGCACACGCCACATGCCTTGCATAGGGCATCATTAACCCTTGCAATTCCCTCATCATCTTTTCGTATAGCATTGTAAGGACACAACTTAACGCATGTGCCGCATCCAGTGCATAGTCCCTCGTCAACATAAGCCGTTATAGCTTCTGTTCTGACTTGCCCTAAGGCCATGGGAATACCTGCCCTCGAGGCAGCCGCATAGGCTTGGGCGATGCTTTCGCCGATTGTTTTGGGTCCATGAGCGGTTCCGCATACAAATATACCATCCGTCGCGAAATCCACAGGCCTGAGTTTAACGTGTGCTTCCAAGAAGAAACCATCAGCCCCTAATGGAACCTTCAGAAGCTTGGAAAGCTCCTTCGCTTCTTCCGATTGAACAAGCGGGGTGGACAAGACCAAGAGGTCGGCGTCAAGCTCAAGTGTGTCATTAACCAATATGTCGTGCACCCTAACAGATAGCTTACCATCTGACCGTGCATAGACGTCAGGCGGTTCCGCGTCATCATATCTTATGAATTGCACAAAGTTTTCTCTGGCCTTCTGGTATTGCTCTTCAAAGTCTTTGCCGTAGGTTTGCATGTCTCTGTACAAGATGAAAACCTCAGCGTCTGGAAACATTTCTTTGATCTGCAGAGCATTTTTGACTGCTATGGCACAGCATATTCTGGAACAGTAGTTTCTCCCGCCTTCTTTCCCTTCTCTTGCCCCTACACATTGAATCATTAGAACGCTCTTGGGTTCCCCAAGCTTCCTTTCACTCATTAGTTTTTCAAGCTCAAGTTGCGTGATGACGTTCTTGTTCTCGCCATAACAATACATTCCATGTGGCTTGAAAACGTCTGCTCCCGTTGCGACAACTATCGTGCCGATCTTGAGCGTTTCCTCCTTCCCTTCGCGGTTGATCGTTACTTCGAAATTACCTATGAAACCTTCAATGTGCTTAACAGTCGATAAAGTGTAAACGTCGATGTTTGTGTTTGAATACACAGACCGAACATACCCGTCAAGAATTTCTGAACTTAACTTATCGCTTGGATAGAGCTTGTACAGTTCTCTAAGTTTCCCGCCAAGCTCTTTATCTTTCTCTACAAGATGGACATTAAATTCTTGGTTCGCAAGGCTAAGAGCTGCAGTCATGCCTGATACTCCTCCACCGATTACAAGCGCTGAGGGCTGAACGTTAATCTCGGGCTCTATTTGCGGTTCAAGCAAGGCTGCTTTGGCTACGGCCATCTTGATTATGTCCTTAGCCTTCTCTGTGGCTTTTTTGGGATCTTTGGGGTGCACCCAGCTGCAATGCTCGCGAATGTTTGCCATGTGAAAGAGGTACTTGTTTAGATCTGCTTCTTCGCATGCACCTCTGAATAGCGGTTCATGTGTTCGGGGTGTACACGAGGCTACTACCACTCTGTTAAGTTGATGGTTTTTTATAGCCTCTTTTATCTTGCCTAATCCTTCAGATGAACATGCATAAAGATTGTCCTCTGAGTATACAACATTGGGCAGCGTTTTTGCGTATTCCACAACTTTAGGCACATTGACCACGCTGCCTATGTTAACACCGCAGTGGCAAACAAATACACCGATACGCGGCTTATCTGTCTCGCTCATTGTTTGACCTCCTTTGCCACCCATGCTATTGTCTCTGCCGCCCTTGCTGCCGCCCCGCTCGCTTGTGCTACACTTTCGGGTATGTCTTTTGGGCTTTGACAGTAGCCACAAATGTATATTCCCGCGACGTTGGTGTCTACAGGTGCGGTGAGCAGGTTCTTGGCTTTAAAGAAACCAAACTCGTCAAGTTCTAGCCCCATTATCTCGGCAAGCTTCTTGTTTTCTGCCTTCGGAATCAGGGCAGGGCATAGCACGACCATGTCAGCGTCAAGCGTTTTCATTTCGCCAGTCTTCATGTCCTCGTAGTGAATCTGCAGGTTCTTTCTTGCTGGATCCTCAGCTATTCCGCCCGGATGTGTCTTAATGTATCTCACGTTGTATTCTTCTTTGGCCCTGTCGACGAATTCTTGAAAGCCTTTCCCAACTGCTCTCATGTCAATGTACATGATGTAAGCCTGAGTTTCCGGAGCATGCTCTTTTACGAGAATCGATTCTTTCGTAGCGTAGACGCAGCAAACGCTTGAACAAAATGGAAAACCACCATGCTGATTTCTTGAACCCACACACTGGACGAAGACGACGCTCTTAGGTTCTTGCCCATCTGAGGGCCGGACAAGATGCCCTCCTGTGGGGCCAGATGCACATAGTATTCTCTCAAATTCCATAGATTGAACCACGTTCTTGAATCTACCGTAGCCGTACTCGCTAATTCTTGACGCATCGAATATGTCAAAACCTGTGGCCAAAATTATCGAAGAAACGTTCAATGCCATTTCCTTAGGTTTCTGTTCATAATTGATGGCGTTTGATGGACAAACTTTCTGGCAGACTTTACAAACACCCTTCGAGAAGTAAAGACAGTGTTCCGAATCTATGGTCGCAACAAGCGGAACTGCCTGCTTAAATGGCATGTAAACAGCTTTCCTATTGCCCAATCCCATGTCAAATTCGTTAGGGACCTTAACTGGGCATTTTTCCATGCAAGTGCCGCACCCAGTACATTTCGCGGCATCTACATAACTGGGTTTTCTAAGGATTTTCACAGCGAAGTTACCCGCTTGGCCTTTGACTTCCTTGACTTCTGAGTAGGTGAGTAAACTGATGTTCGGGTGTCTGAGACATTCTATCATTTTTGGAGCGAGTATGCAGATTGAACAGTCCAGCGTTGGAAATGTCTTATCAAGTTGGGCCATGCGTCCGCCTATGCTTGGAGTCTTTTCGACAACATAGACCTTAATCCCTCGGTTGGCTAGGTCCAATGAGGCTTGAATCCCTGCGATGCCGCCGCCGATAACTAGAACGGACTCTGACATGTGTTAGGCTCCGGCTCAGTTTTGTTCGATAGATGAGGAGGTAAACGGTAAATAATCTTTGCGTTTGAAAGTCTGTTTCTGATGTTACAAGATTGATTTTCTGATCGTTGGATGTGGCGTGCGTCGGCTGTACAGCGCGCGCTTGACAAGAAGATTTGCCGTTACATGACAATATACATTACTGACCATTGAAAGTGAAGCCTTAAAGCTGCATGCTTGGGAGTATTCTTCAGAAAAGGTATTTGCTTATGGAAAAAACGCAAGTATGGCGAAAGCGCTTTCCCAGAGGATTGTGGCAACTCTTACCATGATGCTTTTGGTATTTGTATTCACAGGAAATCTCATTATGAGTTGTGGAGTTAGATTAACGGTGCTCCTTTCTGAGTTCTTCATTTATAATGTTCACCAGCATATCTGGAATGCAATAGGTTTCGGTAGGGTCAAAAAGCCAAATGAATAAAGTGTGCAATTCTGAGATTGTATTCGCTGTTAACTATATCTGAAGCCAATAATTCTTCTCTAAAGCTCACTATCCCAAAAAATTGATAAATTTAGAAAACTATGTGTAGATGGTGTCGATTTGATAGTTGCATACATACTAGTAAAAGTTGAAGCGGGCAAAGACAAGGAAGCCCTTCAAGAAGTCAAAAAAATGTCGGGAGTCAAGCAAGTAGCCTCAGTTTATGGCATGTATGACTTACACGTTGAAGTTGCATTTGACACGATGGAAGAACTTGACAAATTCATTTTCGATGGAATCCGCAAAGTTCTTGGAATAAAAGAGACAATGACTTTAGTTGTTCCAAAGTGATGTAAATGACCAGAATAAGCTGCAGAGAAATATACTTCACTGAAGCGACACAGGCTAGTCAGATAGATTTACTGATTGACAAGGTCAAAGAAATAGTGAACAGCATGGGTCTTCCCCCCGAGTATGACGTAAGGATTTACAAAAACGTTTACACGTGCTGCGGCGTAGGAGGCCTTGGCATGATCATTGAAGTTATTGGACCAGACGAAGAAACACTAAAAGCAATTGATTTGAGAGCTATGTCCAGAGTTCTAGAGTTTTGCGAGAAAAAAGGGTTTGATATAGGTTATCATTCTTTCGGACGATATGAATCCATAGAGAAATAATAAATGCCAAGTTACCGACAAAACTCATGTACACAAGAAAACATTTGCTTGTATTCTATGTTTGATGGTTGCTAGAGGTTTTTTAGATGGTTTTATATGTTTTTTAGTATACTACTGGATTCTGAAAATAGCCTACAACAAAGCCAGCCGAGGACTGAGATGAGTAAATTAAGCCTGAGTTCTCTTTCAGCATGGTTAAAAAGCGGAGTTAACAAGTGGCGATTAGCGTTTTTGGCTTTTGCGGTAGTCTACGCGTTTTTCCTGTTGCTCGATTTATCGTTCATGGCAATTCAATGGGACGAAATCACACATCTAAATGGAGGCTTGTTTCTTTTACGCGGACGCTACCAAGAATACTTTGCGTTTAACTCGTTTTATCCGCCAATGTTCGACGTAATAACAACTGGCTTCTTCGGCATCGGAGGCGTGAGTGTATTCGCCGGCAGATTGGTGGCAGTAACATTCGCGCTTCTTTCACTCTGGATAGTGTTTGAAACGGTTAATAGAATGTACGGGCCAAAAATCGCGCTGATTTCAAGTGTCCTACTCGGGTTGATGCCTGGGTTTTTTTGGCTTTCGCGGGTGGCAATGATAGAAACCATGCTTGTGTTCTTCTTTACAGTTTCAATGTTCTTTTTTTTCAGCTGGATACGTACGCACCAGAACAGAGCCTTAATCTTGAGCGGCTTAACCTTGGGAATAGGTTTTCTGGTTAAATATCAAATGCTGATTGCGGGTGTAATCATGATAGTAAGTATATTCATCTTAAGTCGAGATGATCTTAAGGCAAAACTTTCTAGGATGCTCCTCTTGATAGCGGCTGTCGCGTTGGTAGTGATACCGTGGATTATCTCCTATCAGATCTACGCTTCAGGAATGCTGGATCAGTGGATATACGCGCTGAGTATAGGCAACCCGGAGAAATTACTGTACAGCACACGATTCCCACTTCCCATATTCTATTTTATAGAGATGACTTGGCCTTACAGCAACGTCCACCCAATTTCTCTCCTCCTATACATTGTGGGTTTGCTCGGCTTGGGTCTATTCGCATGGAGAAGAAAAACGGAAGACAAGTTTCTCCTCATATGGTTCTCAATAGTTTTCGTTTTCTTCACGTTAATCGCGAACAAGCACTGGCGATATGTGATGCCGCTATTTCCTATCTTGGCAATTTCCGCCGCGAGCCTCATTGTGTTTGCTTACGCCAAAGCAGAAAAAACTTGGAAATCAGGACAGATAAACCTAAACAAAAAACGCGCCGCCAAAGTCGCCGCCGGATTTTTTACAGTTTTCATAGCGGTTGCGGCTTTTTACAGTGTTAGTGACGCGTACTATTGGGTTGCAAAAGATCAAATTCAGATTCCCATCGAAGCGGCAACCAACTACGCGGCTAGTCGGCTGAGCGAGAATGAATCGATAATGGTTGCATGCGCTTTCAATCTTTTCAGCCAAGACATGGTGAGGTTTTATTTGTACGCTGACGGCACCAAACATAATCAGGTTTGGCAGTATCCAGAGTTGCCTGTTGACACGTACACGCCTAACTTTGACATAAACGAGTTTATCGCTTTATGCGAGGAGCGCAACGTGAAGTACGTGTTCACCTACGAGTTCGGCGGCGACGTGCCCTACTTCAACACGACGTTAAACTTGATGGGCGTGTACCAGAAGTTTTATGATTCTGGCAAGTTCGCCTACCTATCAGGCAACGCTAGTGTAGAAGCCCTCATTAAGGAGGGTTTGCTTCCCGCTTTTGGCACTAGCCCGCGCAGAATCATCATCCTGACTTTCTTAGGTTAGCTTTGAACTTCTAGAAACTCAAAATTTGTTTTCTTGTCGATTACCCTTCGCGCCTGTGCCTCTGTGAGTTCTATGACTACGACTTCGCCTATTTGCCAGACGCCCACGCCCATGCGCACGCATCCAGTGACTGTTTTTTCGCCTCTTCCGAAGCTTGCGTGCATGTGCAGCTTCGGTTTTCCCTCTTCATCTGCAAAAATTGTTCCCACACCACAGGCTTCATGTACTCCGTTGAGGAGCGTAACCATGGGCTCTGGGGGAGAGGTGTAGCCGTCTTTGGGGCCTACGACGACGCGGCTCTTTTCTTTTGCGCCGCCTAAAAAGAAACAAAGCGCCGTGGAAACGTTTTTTTCAGCTGCGAAAGATTCGAGAACTTCGGGAAGACGATCGCCATCGTGCAATCTTAGCACGAAAAGCCTTCCGAGTTTCGCTTCGGTAAACTGCATTACTCAACCTCGCATCCTGAAACTAAAGGGGGATAGGGAACCTAGTATAAAAACAATTTCAAGCTTGAAGTTGCCGTTGAGAAACTTGCTTTTGCTATACTCTTTTGAGATAGAGGGGTTTGTTAGCTTCTTTTTTTCGTTTTTCCAAAGAATTATCTGAATTGCAGCCGTCTGCCGCGGTGACAGCGCGTTCTACATTGGAGTTTTCAGATATTACTTGAAGAGAAATGTCAGCAGGGATGTCAAGTTTTTCTTTCCGGGTGCGGCTCATTTCCATTCTCTCTTTTCCGCATATATACGAGTATTAAGACTTAATAAACGTTTTGACCGACCTGTAAGACCCAACAACAAAAAAAGCTCGAAAAATAGATTCAAAACAAAAAAGAAGGGGAAATTTAAGTGTTCTGGAAGAAACTTGTCAACTGTTTCTGTTCAGCCTCTTCTTTGACAAAATGGGAGATTTTCACACCGACTCTGCGGATTTCAAGTTCGGATTCGCCAAGGAATTTTTCGAAAAGCTCTTGAACGGTTTTTCTAAGGACCGTTATATCGTTTGTGGGCGTTTCCAACGTTTGCGATCGGCTTCGAACGCTCAGGTCACTCATAATGGCGATTATTCCAACCTGTTTGAAGCTAATGTTTCTCTGCAAAAGTTCTTGGTGGATGTCTTCAATTAATTGACTAGTTTTTTCTAAGATAAGCGTTAAGTCGCGCGTGTTTTCTTTTAGGGTGGAGATTCTGCTGATTGATTCTGCCTCGCCTGCTTCCTGGACAGGGTCGTTGTCTACGCCGTTTGCTGCGTTGTGAAAGTAGACTCCGAGGTTTCTCCCAAAAATCTCCACCAACCTTTGCACGTCGTACCTTGCCAAGTCACCAATCGTCTTTATGCCCAACTCGCCCATTTTCGCGGATGTTTTCCGCCCCACACCTATAAGTCGATTTACAGGCAACGGGGACAGGAAACGCGTAACTTCTTCTGGCTTGACGATTGTTAAGCCGTTGGGTTTCTGGCTGTCACTGGCAATTTTGGCGACAAGCTTGTTTGGTCCAACGCCCACGGAAAAAGTGATGCTCAGCTGGCTTTTTACGTCGTCTTTTATTTTCTGGGCTAAAGCTTTTGCCGCCTCAAAACTTCCGTGGACTTTCTGCGTTACATCTAAGTAGGCTTCGTCTATTCCCACCTGCTCGAAGGAATCAGCGAAGCCTCTGAGTGCATGCATTATTTTGTCGGAGATTTGCTGGTAAAACTCGTCGTCAACGGGGAGAAAAACCGCTTCAGTGCCTTCCAGCCGCTTTTTTGCCAAGTACAAGGGGATTCCAGATTTAACTCCGAATTTTCTGGCGACGTAGTTGGCGGTGCTCACGGCTCCGCTGTCTTCGGTGCGTCCCGAATAAACGCCCACGACAACGGGTTTGTCTTTTAAGGCGGGATTTCGCAGTTCTTCGCATTGAGCAAAGAAATAGTCTAGGTCCACCAGCATTATGACTCGGGCTTGCATAGGCTCACGCTCACCTCGATTTAGCGAAAAGCAGCCATGAGCCGTCGCACGCTGCCGTGTTCAGGTGGCTTAGATTTTCTCTGCATACGCCGAATTTCATCCCATTTTCCATGGCTAAGCGGCGGATGTTTTTCATGAGCTTTAGCCTTAAATCACTCGGCAGGAGCGTGTAGCCGCCTATTTTTTCGCCTTGTTCAAAATATAATGGCTTTAATTTCTCTGCAACGCGAGGCATGGCTGCTGCGAGGCGACGCCAGTTGTCAGGTTTCGTCTTGTACGTGGAGGTTGTCACATGCTTGACGCCCATACTTGCGAGAGTATCAATCAGCTTTTCAGGGTTGTCGTTTACGAAGGGGATAATGGGATCTACACGCACAGATACCGGAATATCCTTGCTTGTCAGGGTTTCAACGGTCTTCAGGCGTTCGGCTGGTGAAGGAGCGTACGGCTCAAGTAGTTTCGCCGTGTTCTCGTCGTCTGTGGTGATGGTCAAAGCGACAGTACAGGGAACTTTGCCCAAGAGGTCGGTGTCTCGTGTGACGAGTGTGGATTTTGTGATTATCTGAATTCGGCAGTCGTGCTGCGATAGAATCGCGAGGCATTTCCGCGTCAAGCCTGCGTCAGTTTCCATGCGCGGGTAGGGTTCTGAGGAGTTAGCTATCGACACAATTTCGCCTTTCAGCTTCGCGGCTTCTCGTTGCAAACGGTGGAGCAAGTCTTTTTTTGGTCTGCAATTGGAAAAGCGGGGAATGTAGCTTGAAGCGTAACAGTAGACGCACGCGTAATCGCATCCAGTGTAAGGGTTAAAAGTCAATTTAGGCGGGCACGTGCAGGTGCTGGAGCGCCAAGGGTCGAAACGCGAGATTAAAGGCATTAAGCGTCACTTGGCTTAGACTATGACGAAGGACAGACAAAAACCATTCGCCACCTTTTTGGAAAGCTTTGCAGTTTTGGGGAAAATTTGTAGTAACAAGTAACAGAATAAGTCTTAAATCTGCATAGCGTAGAAATAGCCAAAATATTGAAACGAAAAAGCAACTGTGAATGAATCAATAGAAGTATCTTCCATAAATCATAAAAGTTGATGAAGACACAAGCACGTGTTAAACTCATTTGGATGGCTTCAAGCGATTGTAGCGTAGCAGTTCTAGTAAAGTTTTCTTGACGCTCCAAAATAGTTCCTTAATGATTAGAGTTTAGATTCTAAACAGAAGCATTCAGATGTTCAATTTGTTTACTTTCTAAACTGTAAAATGAATCAATAGAAGTATCTTACATAAATCATAAAAGCAAATGAAAACAATATTAGTTTTTGGTTCTAACTAACTATCCTAGGAGGTGAGAGAACTGAATAGGAAAGTCCTAGTGACAGCTGTAATCGTCTTAGCTGTGGCGATGCTGGCGATGCTGGCAACTCCATTAGTTGGAACAGCACAAGCATGCGGATACAGACGTAGAAGAATATGCACAACCTACATTGCAGTGGTTAAGCCTAATTTACTGGCAGCCACTCCCTTTCCCGGTTACCCTAAGTATCGCCCATCTGAAGACAACCCAAAAATTGTATTCAATAAATGTACAGAGGTTATGGTTGGCTATAAAGTAAATATAGGCGGGGAACTTGTGGATTCAGGGATTCCAGGAGTTTATAAAATCGATGGAGGAACAACATATGTTTTGGGCACTGATTTTACATATGAAGGAACATGGTGGTCTGTCACTTACGTTGATACAGGCTATTGGTATTGGTCTGTCAGGTATACAATTACTTTCTTAACTGCCAGCGGAATAGATGGCACTCTTGAGATGTATGCAATACTCTGGGGTCAGGATCTAACAGGAAACGGTCGTATGCATGGATACGGAACGGGTGACCTTAGAGGTGTAGTTGTAAAGGCTACATTAGACGGTGTCGTATGGGATGAGGATTACGAGCTCGCAATAACTCATGTGGGAACGGTATGCGGTTGGCCTACTTGGCTTCAATGAAGCATTAATGGAAAGCAAAACAAACCTAACCCCCTAATCTCCTTTTTTCTATTTCATTTTTTGTTATGACTATGTAGACTATTATGGAATTAATGGATTTGAGAAACTATAGAGAATAGAATAATCATGTATAATTTTCTAAGCAACCTTTCCAATAGCCAAAAACATAATAGCTGATCGAAAGAACTAATCAGAATAGTGAAAGAGAAGAATATTTAGAGTGAAAAGGTGCAAAGACAACCCGCATATTTGCCGCCTAATAGCCAATCAATGCAGAAAACAGTAGAGGGGGTCTATCCGTTTGGCGCTTTTCCCAACCAAAAACAGCCACAATTCGTGCTTTAAATAAGGGGGCTATAGTCAAAAATCGCACGTCAGTTCACCAGAAGCATGGGATGTACTCTCTAATCCTCAACGGCACACCTAATGACTTGGCAACCGCCCCAACTTTTTCCACGTCAACTTCAGGCATCCTTATCGCCGAAACCTCCACATCTAACCCAGCTTCCTTCGCTTTCTTGACGAATTCCAGCACAGCCGCGAAACCGCCACCAAACATGGGTCTGCAATTCTCCGCGTAACTCGCCTCATCATGACCATTCAAGCTCACGCTGACTTTGCTCACGCCAGCATCCCGCAACTCCGCCACAACGTCCCTGCTTTCATTCAGCACATAACCGTGACCATTCGTATCAACCCGAATCACAATCGAACCGCCACAGCGCTTCCGTATCCACCGCGCAACTTCCAACAAAAAATCCAACTGCGCAGTAGGCTCACCAAAACCGCAGAAAACCACCTCACCCCAATGCCTCAACCTCAAAGCGTCTTCCAGCTCGGCTTTCACTTCGGCTGTTGTCGGCTCCCTTTCCAGTTTCAAGTTGAAACCGCTAACGCCCTGCTTGAAGTTGCGGAAGCAGAACCAGCAGTTATTCGAACACCGATTAGTAATGTTCAAGTAAAGGCTGTTGTCCAGCCAATAGACAGTTCTCGGTTTTTCCTCGCGAACCACACGTTTCCACCATGACACTGCAAACCATTAAACGCGTATTTGACTATATAGTTTATAGTTTCTACAGCGAAAATGTTTTAACTTGTAGCGGTTCTACCATACACGGGGAGAAAACAGAGATGAAGAAAGCGCCGCTGTTTGAACATGAATTTGCCCACTACAGAAAGCGCTCAACAGAATGGCCAGTGAAAAAACAAACGCGATAAAATGAAAGAGTAACAAACGTCTCTTTAGCCGAAGGTCCCGAGGGCAAAGAACAAGCTGTTTCGTTCATTATTCCACCAAAGCACAACTGCTTTTTCAATTTCAGTTCTGCAAATGAGGATTGGTTTTTTGCCGGTGCCTCCTTCTATAGAATATGACTGCCAGCAAAGCTGCAATCAGGAGTACGGGTATGATAATCCATGACGAAACCGCTGTAGTTTCGGTTTCAGCGTCAGAAAACATAATTGCCAAATCGCCTAGCAGCTGTTTAGAATATTCAGAGTGGATTTGGATGGTTATTATTTCAGTTGTGCCCTCTTGGCTGGTTGTGTAGTTTATTGGGTTCCATATGCTGTCTGTTTCTGTAGTATACGCTTGTAAGTTTGAAATGTTTATTTCCATGCGTATAGTGAAGTAAGCTGTTGAGCTGGGACTCTGGGACGATAGGTAAGGGCTTATGTTGAGGTCATAGAGGAACAGGTAGCTTCCGTTTATCAGCTGAACTGGGTGTTCGTAGTGAATTTTAACTACGAAGTAGTCTGAAACGGGAGCAATTACGCAGTAGATCATGGGCCAGTCGCCGATGGCTGTGTGATGCAGGGCGTTCGGGTAGGCTTCTGTGTAGTTGCTCCAGTCAAGCTCTGTTTCGTTCATTTTCACGTGAATGTTGATTGTGTCAGGAGGAGTGGGATAAACCATTGGCAACTCGTCGGGTGGAAAACACTGTGAATCGCCTTCAGATTCACTTAGTAAGTATATCGGGTATGTTCCGTCAATTTTCGCCCACAAAGTCCCGTCAACACGGGTAATGGTGTAATTAATGTACTCTTCAGGCATAGCAATAATCAGGTTTGACATGTCAGGGTTTGCTGCTACCAGATTAATGACTTGGGTTCCAGCTACCGCTGAGAACAAGAGCGCCAAAATGAAAGCTGCAGCTAATACTTTCATAAGCACCAAATAATTATACGTTTGACTTCCTCTAATTTTTTGCGGAACCCTATGTCAAGCAGCAAGTTCCAACTAGCTTTTAATGGAGGAGATATATGCAGAATAAAGAGCGATTCTTCCGCTATTCATTCAGCACTTCAACAGTTAAAACCCACTCTAAAGTTCTACGCTAAAATTCAACCTACATTTCATGCTTTAAATAAGGGAGGGGGCTATAGTCTCCGAGAGCACAACAGATTTAAGCTAAACACGAAACTTTCACAAGAAAGGACCCGATCAGCAATGAACAGTTGGCGCTTAATCCCACTTGAAACACACAACGCCTTCATGAACATGGCAATCGACGAAGCCATCCTAACAGCACGCACCGAAAACTACGTTTCCAACACGCTACGATTTTACCAATGGCAACCCAGCGCAGTCAGCATAGGCAAAAACCAAAATCCACACGAACAAGTTTACTTGGACAGCCTCCACAAACAAGGCGTCGACCTAGTCCGCAGAACAAGCGGCGGCGGCACCGTCTACCACGACCAAACAGGCGAAATCACCTACAGCGTAACCGCCAACACACGCGACCTAAGCAAAACAGCCGACATCACAGGCGCATACACCAACATCTACGCAGCCATCACAGACGCACTACGCCTAATAGGGATACCAGCTGATTTCAGCTCAGGCAACCAGAAAAACTGCCCAAACCTGACAGTTGCAGGCAAAAAAATCTCAGGCAGCGCCCAAACCCTAAGGCGCAACATCGTCCAGCAACACGGCACGCTCCTCCTAAGCGTCGATCTGCCCCGCATGTTCCAGCTCCTCCGCTTCAAATCCGTCAACAACTGCGCCCTAGCCGCCCAAATAGCACAGCGTAAAATCACCTCAGTCCAAAACGAACTCCGCCACGCCATAACAGCGGAAACAGCCGCAAACGCACTAGCACAAGGCTTCACGGCAACACTAAAAATCCACCTTACAAGCGGCGCACTAAGCCAGTATGAGCAAGCGCTCGCCAAAAAACTCTACACGCAAAAATACGCCACGGACAACTGGAACCAAAACGGCAAGCTCTAAGCCTTTTTCTCCAACCGCCACCTAACACCCTGCGGCGTATCCTCCAAAATCACGCCCATAGCCCTAAGCCGCACGCGAATCGCATCCGCAGTCTTCCAGTCCCGCGCCTTCCGCGCCTCCTCACGCTTCCTGATAAGTTCCTCAGCCCCTTCCGGCAACGCTTCTTCCGTTCTTACCTCGCCAATCACGCCTAAAACCTCATCAAATCCCCTCATCAACCCAGCAACCGCTTCCGCCTCACTCCTGCTAACCACACCAGCATCAAGCAGGTTGTTTACCTCACGCACAAAATCAAACAACGTTCCCAACGCCACACTCACATTCAAATCATCATCCATTGCCTCACCGAAATCCATCTGAACCTTGCTCATCAACTCAGCGATTTTTCCTCCACTGCCTTTTCCATCCGCATCACCTAACCGACGCACAAAATTCCGCAACCGCTCAACCGCTGACCGCGCAGCCTCCAAACCCTCAAAAGTGAAATTGAACTGCGCTCGGTAATGCGTTGACAGCAACAAAAATCGGATTGCAATCGGGTCGTAACCCCGCTTAAGCAGATCGCGCAGCGTGTAAAAGTTGCCGAACTTCTTCGCCATCTTTTTTCCCTCAACCAGCAAATGCTCGTTATGAAGCCAGTAACGCACAAAACGCTTACCCGTAGCCGCTTCACTCTGCGCAATTTCATTTTCATGATGAGGAAACATGTTGTCAACTCCACCGCAGTGAATGTCAAACGTCTCACCCAAATACTTCATGGACATGGCGGAGCATTCGATGTGCCAGCCAGGTCGTCCTTTGCCTAGTTCGGTTTCCCAGAAAACCTCGTCGTCTTCTTGCGTATAGGCTTTCCAGAGAGCGAAGTCTTGTGCTTCTTCTTTTGCGTATTCGTCTTGTTTGACTCGTGCGCCGGTTTTGAGCGCTTGGATTTTGATTTTTGAGAGTTTGCCGTAGTTTTTGAATTTTTTTATGGCATAGTAGATTGAGTGGTCTGGGGCTTTGTAAGCGTAGCCTTTATCCATTAGTGTTTTTACCAGCGCGGTCATTTCGGGGATGTGGCTGGTGGCTTTTGGGTAGTGGTCTGCTGGTTTAATGTTTAAGGCGGTGATGTCTTCGAAGAACGCGTTGGTGTAGTGCTCGGTGAATTGTTTTAGGGGAATCTGCTGTTTTTGGCTGCCTTTGATGGTTTTGTCGTCCACATCGGTTAGGTTCATTACGTGTGTGACTTTGAAGCCGCGGTGTTCCAGCCAGCGTTTCAGCAGGTCCTCAAAGAGGAAGGCGCGGTAATTGCCGATGTGAGCGTAGTCGTACACTGTGGGTCCGCACGTGTACATTCGCACTTTGCCTGGTTCTATGGGAGTGAACTTTTCTTTTCGGCGAGTTAACGTGTTAAAAAGGCGGATGCTTGGCGTTGCGGTGTTCATTTGTTGTCCCAGTGAAAGTACACGGACAGAAATTATTTAAGCATTCCAGTGCGCCTCTAGCGCTCGGAAAAGACTATACCCCCCTTATATAAAGACTGAAGCGTAGAGTGAACCACTACTTCAGTTGCTGCTGCGCCAGACTGTGCGAGAAGTCTACTTTCGATATATACATAACCGATGTTGCGGATCAACTTTTTGAAACTTGCATTAAATTTTAATCCCGACGACGACGACGGTTCAGGTGAGTCGGGAAATGGCGTGCCTGAGCTGAAAAGTTAGTCTGGGGCACGCCATAGATGAATTTCAAGATTGAAAGCAAGCCTTAGTCTTTCAAAGCACGCTTGAAGGCGTGAAATCTTGCCTGATGGCGTGATAAAGGCATTCCATACCCTATCCCCCCATTCCAAGAGGCACTCATGACCCCCTTTCCCATAAAAGCAGGAGCATACTGAAGGAAAGGGGGCATATTTTACGAGTGCTTGATATAGTGATATAGAGAGATAGCATATCTATAGCGTATGCTATGAAATGCTATATGCTATATGCTATAGCGTAAGGAAAATAAGAAAAAGAAAAAGGGTAAGGTCGGAAAATAGGCGTCAGAAGGCACTCTGAGGGGTGGAAAAAGGGGTGATTCTTAGCGTTTGCGTTTCTTGAAGTAGACCAGCAGAGCCACACCAACAACGATGACTGATACTCCAGAAGCAGCTATTACTAAGGAAGTGGGGAAAGGCTCTGGCTCAGGCTTTGGAGGAAATGTTCCATACCCAAACGGAATATATTGTAAGATTTGAGTAGAACCTGCTGGTTGAGTCATAAGATACTCTACGCCTCCAATCGCGTATAACACATCATCTACAACTGCTACCTCTACTCCAGAGCGAGCTGTGGGCAAATCGGTGCCATTGCTCCAAACATCTTGTTCAGGTTCATAAACATAATTTGAACCAACTACATCAAAAGAGCCCTTTTTCTGTCCGCCTATCACGTAGATTCTTTTAGGCGCCATCGTACCTGCTGTCGCAGCAACGCCCGCGTTGGGCAAAGGTAATGCAGAAGGGAAACTCTTCCCTGAACTCCAAGTGTTCGTCGAGGCATCGTATATTTGAGGGTAATTTTGTTCGCTTGAAAAAACATATATCTTCCCGTCAACAACCGCTGAGGAGCTACTGAACGCGCTCTGAGGTATTGACGCTTTTGTGCTCCAACTATCAGTGGCTGGGTCATAAACCTCATTTGCATACGTAACGTTCAAAGGAGGATACGGGCTGGTTTGGGCGGGCTCTCCGCCTATGAGGTAGATTTTGTCACCAACAACGCTTGCGCATGCTCCCTTCCTTTCTGTGGGCATTGGAGTTTTGGTTTCCCAAGTGTTTGTAGCAGGGTCGTAAACTTCGTTGACAGCGCATACTACACTCACGCTTTTGCTTTCATCCCAGCCAGCGTAACCCCCTATCACGTAAATTTTGTCTTGATAGACCGCTACCCCAAAATAGGCTCTCGCCGTGGGCATAAAGGCTTTAGTCTTCCACGTGTCAGTAGCGGGGTCATACTCCTCAACGGTGTTAAGCCAATGATAGTCGGCACCTCCAACCGTACCGCCTATCACGTATATTTTCCCGTTAACAACTGCCACTCCAAATCCGACTCTTGCTGTAGGCATTGAAGTTTTGGCTGTCCAAGTGTTTTCGGATAAATCAGCGGAAAAAACTATACGGCAAGGAGTCACAAGCGTTGAAACTGCAAGCACAAACAGAAGTAGTGAGTTTAACGCTTTTCTTTTCATAGGTACTAACCCCTCTTCAGGCTTCTAATTCCCTGCTTAATTATAGGCTGTTTCTGCGATTAAAGGGTTTTTATCAAGGTTTCTTGACTAAACAAGCCCGAAGCAAAGATTTTTAGTCAAGATTTCTTGACAAAGTCTTCAAACGCACGCTTTTTCGCTTACCCATTTGTAAAATATGAGTTAAAGTATAATATCGTCGTTTTAGTCCGAAAAGAGGCATATCATATTGCCGAGACTATAATCAGCGACGTTTAATTGCCTAGCCGCCTAAAGACGGGCTTAAGTGATGCTGACGTTCTGAATATCAAAGTATCTCTTTGCTAAAAACCGCAATCGCTCGGCGTTTTTGCCGTTTTTGCCTATGGCGACGCCCTTGTCCTTCGGGTTGACGGTTACGACTGCCATCTTTTTCCCGTCCATCCTCTCGGTTATGCGGACCTCTCTGACCGCTGCCGGCTTCAAGGCGTTCCTAATGAACTGCTGGGGGTCTTCTGAGTACTCGATTATTTCGTGTTTTTTCCCAGTCATTCTTTCGAGGGTGTGGATGTTTCTGCCGCCCCTTCCTATGGCAACGCCCACTTGACCTTGGTTCACAATGAATATTGCTCGTCCATGCTCTTCGTCGATTATGCAGTCTTTGACGCCGGCGCCGCTTACGCTTTCAAACAACGCAATGTAGCGCATTTCGTCGCAAGTGATTTTAATGCCGCTTGTCATTCATTTCCTCCAGTGTACTCTTGCATCTCAGGGTTTTCTATTACTTTGAGAATTTCTGAGTCACCCGTTTCTCTTATACTTAACGCTGAAATAATAAATAGTTTGTTGCAGACCATTGCCAAATCCATTGAAGCACCTTTATATGTCATAACGGGGACTTTAGAGAGCTTACCATAGTATTCAACTTGCTCTTTTATGTCTTTTGGACAGTTAGCGGCTAAAACTATCATCTTAGCCTTGCCAGTCTTTGCGTTTTGCAAAGCCGCGTTGGCTCCGAAAGACACTTTGCCAGTTTTCACGGCTGTAGCAATTGCCTTGTCCACGTCTATCATGTTTCTGTTTTTTCTCCTTTCTTTTGTTGTTTTTCAAACGTGGACATGTACAGTTCCACTAATCCCGTGCCAATTGGAATCGATTGGCCGACGATTACGTTTTCGGTTACGCCCTCTAACGGGTCGCTCTCTCCTTTAACGGCTGCGTCAACGATGTTCGGAACTGTTATTTCAAAAGCTGCCCTGGCCAGAACGCTTGCTTTCTTGCCGCTGATGCCGTGCCTTCCTATCTGCTGAACTTCGCCTGTTGAAGTCATCATGTCTGCCACGAGCATGACGTGTCGCACGTCTACGTCCAAGCCCTGCTCTTCCAAGACGCCTGTAGCCTCGCCGATTAAAGAGTTTCTTGCAGCCTCTATCCCGAGAGTTTTAGCTATCTCGTGGACGTTGTTGGTTATTGTTCGTGAAGTGTCTACGCCAGCAACTTCTAAAACTTTTGCCAAGTTTGACCCGTCTGTTCGTATAACCCATTCTCCACGCTCTTCAGTGACTAGCACACGCTTTATGTCGGGCACACCTTTAACGTGGAATCCCGGAGTCTTGCCGAGTATTTTCTTAAGGCTTTCAACTTTCTCGGGCTTAATCTGCACCGTATCACCCGTCACCTCTATGGTGGCCTTTTGCAGTTGAAGCCTATCCTCGAGTTCGTCTATGGTTATTGCTCTATCTTCCATCATGGACTTGTTCAGTTCAACCACTATTTCCTCGCGCACAGCATCCTCGTAGATAGCTGAGGCTATAGTTTCCAAATTCGTGTAGATTATATTACGCGCGATTTCTACCGCGTCTTCCTTGCTTTTCCTGTACGCCGGTGTTAGGTATATCGTCATAATCGGCGTTGATGGCACTCTTCTGGCGTCAACTATTTCAATCAGTCTGGGTAAGCCTAAGGTCACGTTTTGTTCCTTGACTCCCGCGTAGTGAAATGTTCTGAGCGTCATCTGCGTGCCGGGTTCACCTATTGACTGAGCGGCAACTATGCCCACAGCTTCACCTGGCTCCATCAAAGCACGTTTGTACCGTTCCGCCGTTAGCTTAACGGCCTTTTCAACGCCTTTCTTGCTGAGCTTAGCTTTGGCCAAATTATGTTTAAGCTGGTCTATAAGTATCGGCGTGAGTTGCTTCTTGACTTCTTTCAACTGCTTCTTGATGTAATCTGCTGACGCAGCTCTGCCTTTTTCTTCTCCGATTTTTATCTGACCGATAAGTCGACTCACGTTTACCGCTTTACCATGGTCACTCTTAGCGGGATCTACTCCGTCTTCGCCGTACCTGAATTGGATTATGTCTCCAGCTGAGTCTCTGACAGTGCCGTCATACTCTAAGCGGATGTGTTCCAAAGCGTTGATGAGTCTTCTTTGCATGTAACCGCTCTGTTGTGTTCTGACCGCGGTGTCCACAAGCCCTTCTCTGCCCCCCATGGCGTGGAAGAAGAATTCGATCGCATCCAACCCATTTTGATAAGAAGAGTACACAAACCCTCTTGCTCTCGGGCTGGGGTCGCCTTCAACGAAGTGTGGTAAAGCTCTTCCAGTGTATCCTCGCATTATTCTTTTGCCACGCACTGACTGCTGGCCGACACAGGCGGCCATTTGTCCAATGTTGAGGCTTGAACCTCTTGCGCCTGTTCTGGTCATGACTATTCCCGAGTTTTCTATGGTGAAGTCTTGGTCCGCGATTTTTCCCGCTTCATCTCTAGCTCTGGCTAGCTCGTGCATTATGTAGATTTCAAATGACTCTTCAACTGTTTGTCCTGGCAATCGGGGCAGGGTGCCGTTGCGGTAGTTTTCGATGTGTTCATCTATTTTCTTTTGGATTTTCTCCATTATTTTCTTGATTCTGCTTTCAGCCTTAGGAGACAGAACAAGCTGGTCATACGTGTAAGTGAAACCGCGCATGGTTATGAAAAGCTTCAGTAGCCTTGTTATCTTGTTCAGGAATCTGCGTCCCGCTTGAGTTCCGTAGTCCTTGATTATCCTGTGCAGCAGGCTCTCAGACTGTTCGGAGCCTATAGAACGTCTGTCTATAATACCTGAAATAAGCTCACCGTTTTTAACAACCACATAAGCGTCGTATTTGCAGTCTTCTTCTTCGCATTTGGTGCATCCTTGGCAGAGGTTTGCTTTCAAAACATAGTTTAGCGTCTTCGGCAGAAATAGGCTGAAGATCTGTTTGCCCGACCACATGGGCTGTGGCTCTTTGATCTTAGGTTCTGGCAGTGGCCCAACATATCCCGTCGCTGTGAGGAGCCTGTTAACTTCGGCTTTCGTTAGGTAGTTTGCTCTTCTGGTGAAGAAGTATGCTCCGGTGATGAAGTCTCGGATTGCACCTATTATCGGCCCTCCGAACCTTGGTGAGAGTATCTGGTCTTGAACCTGCATTAGCAACAGGGCTTCTGTTCGCGCTTCTTCACTTTGGGGGACGTGTAGGTTCATTTCGTCTCCGTCAAAGTCCGCGTTGTAGGGCGGACAAACGCAGAGGTGCAGGCGAAAAGTCTTGTAGGGTAAAACGCGCACGTAATGCGCCATGATGGACATTCGGTGGAGTGATGGCTGACGGTTGAATATTGCTATGTCGCCGTTCTTTAGATGCCGCTCTACAATGAAGCCAAGCTCTACAGCTTCAGCGATTTTTTCTCTGTCCACCACGAATTCAAGTCTTATGCGTTTTCCGTCTGGCCTGATAATGTAAAGGGCGCCTGGATACTTTTCAGGGCCATTTATGACTAGTTGCCTCAGTTCCTCAATGTTCCATGTGGTTACTTTTTCTGGAACAGATAAACGCATGGCTACATCGCTTGGAACGCCTACCTCGTTTATGTCAAGGTTTGGATCTGGAGAAATGACCGTTCGTGCTGAGAAGTCAACCCTTTTACCTGAAAGGTTGCTTCTGAAACGGCCTTCTTTACCTTTCAACCTTTGCGAGAGTGTTTTTAACGCTCTTCCCGAACGGTGCCTTGCTGGAGGTATTCCAGAGGCTTCGTTGTTGAAGTAGGTTGTAACGTGGTATTGCAGAAGTTCGGATAAGTCTTGAATTATAAGTGTTGGTGCTCCTGCCTCCATGTTTTCCTTAAGCCTTTGGTTAATACGAATGATGTCAACAAGCTTGTGAGTCAAGTCATCTTCCGAGCGGATTCCCGACTCCAGCGTAATAGAGGGACGAACGTAAACTGGAGGCACAGGCAAAACTTGCAGAACCATCCATTCAGGCCTTGCTACTTTCGGGTTGAACCCTAAAATCTCCAAGTCCTCATCTGAAATGCGCTCCAATCTTTCCCTGATCATGCTGGGCGTTAACGGTTCAGAGCCTGCCTCGGTTTGCTCTATGAACTTTGTAGGTTTCTCAAAAGTTATTTTGTACTGGCCGGCTGCGCAATATGGACATTGTTTAGCCTTAATCTCCTGCATAATGCCCTTATACACTTTGTCTGGTATCGCGCCCAAAAGCGTATTAAACCGTTCAATTCGGTTTCGAACCTTTTTTGCTGTCTCGTCCGACAGGAGTATTCGCCCGCAACTGCGACAGGTTGACTTTAAGAGTTCGTGAATTTTCTTTGTGAATTCTATGTGCACTATGGGCACTGCCAGTTCGATGTGCCCGAAGTGGCCTGGGCAACGGATTGCCGTGTTGCCGCAGGTTTTGCATCTCTGCCGTGGCTCCAGAGTTCCCAATCGGCCATCCATTAATCCCGCGGTGATGGGAGCACCGTCTTCATCGTAAGTGTCTGGCGTTTGAATTTCCACAACTGATTGTTTGCGCAGGTCTTGGGGTGAAATCAGACCGAAAGAGATTTCGTCAACAACTTTGTGAATTGATTCTTCTGAAGCCATTTTTACGCCTTCTCCTTAAGTTTTAATTTCGGTGCAATGCACAAGCTCTGGAGCTCTTGCAATAAAAGCTTGAAAGCATAGGAGACTATTACGGGGGAAATTTTAGCCTTTTCATCACAGATCTTGCATGTGTATTTTCGTTGTTTCATGTCGAAATAGGCGATCTGACAGCAGTTTTCGCAGATATAAAGTGTGTATTTGTCGGATTCTTCCAGTAACCTATCTCTGAGCAGCATGGCTGCGCCGTGGCCGATAAGGCAGTCTCGTTCCATTTCGCCGAATCTTAAGCCTCCGCCTCTGGCTCTGCCTTCAGTGGGTTGCCGCGTCAGCATTTGCACTTGTCCACGGGCTCTGGCATGTATTTTGTCGGCGACCATATGATGCAGTTTCTGGTAGTAAACAATGCCGACAAAGATGTCAGCAACGAATTTCTCGCCGGTTGTTCCGTTGTAGAATACTTCGCTTCCCGTGTGGCTAAACCCAAGTTTTACGAGGTTTTTCCTGATTTCGTCGGGTCCTTCGTTGGAGAACGGTGTGCCATCTACTGGTTTTCCCCTTGCAGCTGCCACTTTTCCCGCGAGGGATTCGATAAACTGGCCGATGGTCATTCTTGATGGTATAGCGTGAGGGTTGATCACTATGTCTGGAACTATGCCTTCGTCCGTAAAGGGCAGGTCTTCTTGTGGAACTATTAAACCTATGACTCCTTTTTGTCCGTGGCGAGAGGCGAATTTGTCTCCTAACTCTGGAACACGTTGATTGCGGACTCTGACCTTCACAAGCTTGCTTCCTTCCCCAGACGCTGTTACGAAAATTCCATCAACGACTCCTGTTTCTGAAGGGCGCATATCCGCGGATGTGTCTCGCATGGATGGACCTTTAACTTCAAACTCCTTGTATTCTTCGAGGAATCTGGGAGGGCTTATTCTTCCGATTAGAACGTCGCCGCCTACAACTGAGGATTCCAAACTAATTATTCCATCAGGTTCGAGAAGCCTATAATATTGTTCTCCGCGGTATCCGCGAGTTCCTGCCTCGGGAACCGTGAACTTGTCTTTCAACCCGCCCAAGTACTGGCGGCACTCGGCTTCGTATATTCTGTAGAAGCTGGAGCGGCCTAAGCCTCTTTCTATTGAGGCCTTGTTAAAGACTAAAGCGTCTTCCATGTTATAGCCTTCAAAGGAAAGCACAGCGACAACGCAGTTTTGCCCTGTAGGGCGTTGCTTGTAGCCGATGACTTCCATCAGTTCGGTCTCAACCAAGGGCACTTGCGGATAATGCAGTATATGCGACCTTGAATCCACACGATGGTAGAAGTTTGTACCATAAACGCCTAGGGCTTGTTTGGCCATAGCGGCCTGATATGAGTTGCGCGGTGACTGGTTGTGTTCTGGATACGGTATTGTTGAAGCACAGATTCCCAAAATCGTGTACGTTGCGATCTCAGCGTGTGTATGTTGAGGAGTAACATTTTCAAGAGATATGGCTACGTACGCGTTTTCTTCTTCTTCAGCGTCCAAATATTCAACCAAACCGTTTTTGATAAGGTCTTCCCAAGTCCATTCTCCAAGGCCAATTTTTTCAAAGTGTTCAGGCTGAAGCCTTGGAACGCCGTTTTCAACGATTATTAGGGGACGCCTAACTCTTCCTTCATCGCAGTTTGCGTTTAACTCTTCCGTGTCGCTTTGAAGCTTCGAGAAGTAGGTTATGTTTACTTCAGTTGAGATTTCCCCTCTTCTTCTTTTTTCTCTGAAGGTTTTGACTAGTTCTGGCGCTGAATTGCAGTATCCGATTATGTTTCCGTCAACAAAAACCTTGGCTCCAGAAAGCCTTAAAGCTTCATTAGCCTCGTAAGCTGGAACCGTACCCATCTCAAAAAGCAGTTGTTTAATCTTCTCAGGGTTCACGCCCACAGAGATTGACGCGGATAAGGCTAGATTCTTGACTAGACCACAGTTAGATCCTTCAGGTGTTTCGTTAGGGCATAAGCGTCCCCAATGGGTCGGGTGCAGGTCTCGGGCTTCGAAATTCGGTTGACTTCTACTTAATGGTGATTGAAGCCTACGTAAGTGGCTGAGCGTGGATATGTAGTTTGTTCGATCCAAAAGCTGGGTTATGCCGACTCTGCCTCTTCCCCAGTTTCCAGTAGCCAGTGCATGTTGGAATCTTTCGGTTATTATTCCCGGGCGGACTGCAGCGGACACGTTTATTATGGGGCCTTTCACGCCTATGCGTTCAAGCTGATACTTTATGTCGCGGGTTAAGTTTCTGAAGGAAACACGGAAAAGATCTGCGAGAAGAGGCCCTGCGAGTCTCAGCCGTTTGTTCTTGAAGTGGTCTTTGTCGTCTTGCTGTCTTCTTCCGAGTTTCAGTTGGATAGCTCTAAAGGCCATTTCGCCTAGGAATATGGCTTTGTCTTTCCTGTTTTTATCGCTTCTGCCTAGATGCGGCAGGAAGTTCTTGTCGAGGGCGATTGCAGCCTTTTGCAGGCGGTACTCTTCAACTTGCCCGTGGGCTACGCGGTTTCCAATGAATAGTATCGCCTCGCTGTGCGTGTCTACACCTAGGGCTTTCTCGAATGACGCGGCTAGTTCGCTTTGGATGCCCTTATCAAGGGAGACTGCTTCAGCGATATCTTTGTCTTTTTCTAAGCCTAACGCGCGCATTATCACTACAAAGGGGATTTCTGTGGGCACTCCTGGCATTGTGACGTAGATGGCGCCGTCTGACTTCAGCTTCAACTCTATTCTTGCCCTGAAGCCTACGGTGGTCGAGAATATTTTGGCTTGATAAACTGGTGAGGTTCCCTTCTCGTCTATGTCAACTATCACGCGGTTGGGCGCCAAGTCTTCCATGGCGACTATGACGCGTTCAGAACCGTTCACCACAAAGTAGCCGCCTGGGTCGTCTGGGTCTTCTCCTGCGGAAATAAGCTCTTCTCTTGAAAGCTGAGACAAGAAGCACAATTTTGACTTCAGCATGACAGGTATGTTTCCGATGTAAACAAGCTCGGTGTCCTGTTCTCTTCCTTCTATTACAGGTGTCATTTCAAGGGCTATGGGCGCCGCGTACGCGAGGTTTCGGAGTCTGGCTTCCATGGGGTAGATTTCGTGTTTTGTGCCGTCCACTTCTGTGACGTATGGTCCTGTGATTCTTGATTGAGGATCTATAACCCAGATTTGTCCGAGATTCACCGTATATGGGCTTTCGGGAATTTCAATGGAGATTTTGCTAACTTCGTCCACCACTTCTTGCAAGCCGTGGTCTATAAATTCGTTGTAAGAATCGAGGTGTTGCCTTACTAGGCCTTTCTCGTTGAAGAAAGTTTTTAGTAGAAGATGAGTGTCTTCTTTTGAAGTTTCAGTCAATTTCATCTATCTCCCGCAGTTCAAATTTGGAAATGTAGTGACGCATGCTATGGGTGCGGGTTTTTCTCAAACTTTCAATTTCCTCCGATGTTAGATCATCATCCAACTCGAAAAAGGGTCTACTATCTTTAAAGAGCACAAACACATGCTACGCAGCTCACTAATAAACTTTTTTATGTCTATGACCACAAATCACGGCTTTTTGAACTTTCTTAGAGTTACTACGCAATAGTAACTTTTTTAGTTTGTGTTTTGCCCCGCAAAACCTGAATAAGGAATGAATATTTGATGTAAGGGTTAAAATCGCTGAGCAACAGGCTTTTCTCTGGTTAGAATATCAGAAATTGTGGTTTTTTATAAATCCTTTCGCTTTTGAGGGTTATTCTCGCGCTTTATGAAACTTAGTTTGCCTGCTTTTAGTCCGAGGTTCATTTTCTTCTTTATCAGTGGGAGTAGGCTTTCGTCTGTTTCGTAGCCTATGCTGTTTCTCTCATTTTGCATTGCGATTTTAGTTGTTGTGCCTGAGCCTAGGAAGGGGTCGAGTACGATGTCGCCTTTCACGCTGAACATCCTGATGAGCCGATCTGCGATTTCGTCTGGGAAAGCGGCAATTCTTCGTTCTATTTGGCTTTGGGTTTGGCGTATGCCTATTATGTCCCATATCTGCGTGAACCATTCGTCGCGTTGTTTCTTTGTGAAGGCGCTCTCGTATCGGCGCGGGTCATTTGGCGGGAATCGTCTAAGTTTTCCTTTTCTGAAGATTAATATGAACTCGCAGTCTAAGGTGACGTAGGCGTTTGGCGGCAGGAAGCCGGAGCCGAGGAACGCGCCTTTTCCCTTGTATTTCGGTTTTGTGGTTGGCTTCTTCCATAAAACGTAGGGCAGAGTGGTGAAGCCTATTTTTTCGCAGTTTTCGATAATTCGGGAGTGGTTGGGGAAAAGGCGAAACTTGCCGTTGATTGTGCGGGTTGCGTCGCCGATGTTTATGCACGCTATGCCGCCGTCTACAAGCACTCTGAAGACTTCGCGCCAAGTTTTGGCGAGGGTTTCATGCATGGCATCGTAGATTTGGGTTACGGTTTCTTCTTGACCGTCAGTTTCTAAGGCGTGCCCTAGCGTGGCGATTTGCGGGTTTATCGTACTGAACTGGTTGTCCCACATTTTTATCATTGGATAAGGCGGAGAGGTTACCATTAACTGGATGCTGGAGTCGGCTATTTCGGGCATTTGTTGGCTGTTTCCGAGTATGATTTTGTGTTCTGTGGGCATAGCGTTTTCCTTTTTTTATATCGTGGGGAGGAGCTTTTACTTTTTTGGTGTATACGGGCATAGGGGAAACTTTGGGATTCGGATTCTGAATTCAGAGTTGGGTTTCATAACAGATATGCTTAAGCGTAAACAAAGGGTGTAATCAGGGTTAAAACTTGAAGACCCTTTTGTCTGCAAAGAAAGCGCAAAAGCTGCTGGCAGTCGCAGCCGTGGTTGCTTTGCTAGTCTTTACTCTGGGGTTCAGCGTTGGAGCGCAAGTTTCGCCAGAGTACGCGCGATACGTTCATACCTATTTTAATGATGGAGCATTGGGCAACTGGACGTATGTTGAGAAGCCTGTTTTTCCTGTTTACCTTAACGAGTCCCAAGTGCCTATTGGTCAGAACTGGACTGTTGTCTGTCCGTTGCAGTCGAATCACAGTTATCATGTTTACTGTTATGGTGCTTGGGTGCATACGGGCGCGGCGCCGAAGACTGACTATGACATTTACGTCTATAACCCACAGGGCGAGTTGGAGAGTATGCACACTGAGGCGGCTGGGCTTCCTGAGCATTTGGGCACGACGGTTGATGACCCGTTTTTTGTCCCTGCAAGTTCGGGCAATTACACGTTTGTGATAGTGAATGATGCGCGCGAGAGCAATGGTGCTGAGCAGGCTACTTTCATGATTATTGAGAATGTTGAGTGTGACAGGTGGTACACGCATTTTGTGGGAGGAAAGATTGACGATGTGCCGGCGTTTAATACTAGTTGGGCTTACGAGTTCGTGACTGACAGCGAGAGCATAGAGTTGTGGGTGCGCGTGCCAGACACGCTGGACATGTATGAGGCGCGTCTTTATTTGATGAGCAACGCGGAATCGTTCGTCATAAATAATGTTTCTTTGCCTTGGGAACCGGGGCTTTACGGAAACGAGAGTGATGTGGGCGGCTACAATCTTGAGAGTGAGGAATATCGGGGTGTAGCCTACGCGAGCTGCGAGTTCAACGGTCAAGACATGTTTCTGAATTACTCAGCGCCGTTGACGGGGAATAATCTTTACCATTTGGTTTTGATGGGTGAGGTTGGCGGGGGCACGATAGAGTTTCTGGTTAAAACCACGTTCGGCGGCGTTTTGTCGCCTTTGACTTTTCCGAAGAAAGTCACCCCGACTGATGAGACGGCAATTGCGTACGTGACGAATACCACGGAGTTGGAGACCGCTAATCTGCGGTACACTATTGACAGCTGGAAGAATGTGAGTAATGTTGAGATGGCGGTCAGCAACATGACCTGCAACGCTACAATCTCCAGGCAGGAGGCGGGCAGTTTCGTGGAGTACGCGGTTCAGGCGACGGACATAATGAAGAACAGACTCACGGCGACGGGAAACTTTACGGTGAAGCATCCCTCATCAATAACCGACTTTAATGCCACGCGCATGACAGTGACTTTAGGCGAAAACATAACCGTCACAGGAACCCTTTCCGCCGAGGCTGCTGGTGCGCCTGTAACTGTCACGTTCACGTCCGTAAACTCGACAGAAACAGTGCAGTGTACCGCGCTGGGAAACGGCACTTTCACCGCAAGCTTCCAGCCTGAAACCACTGGAGACTGGATGGCTCAAGCCGCTTTCGCTGGAAACAGCAGTGTTTATGAGTGCGAGAGCGCGGTTGTGCTGGTGACGGTGGAGGAGCCATCGTTTCTTGTGACGTACGGGCTTTACATAGGTGGTGGAGTCGGCGGTGCCTTAGCCGCGGTCGGAGCAGTAGTCTACATAAAGAAGTACAGGCAGTAACTGTTCCAGCATGGCAAATTATTAATAAGATAGAGTTCTGAATTTTGTAGTCTGTGTGCGCAGCGGTAACCAAGCCAGGTCAAAGGTGAAAGAGCGCGCAATGCAGTGCGTTCCACTAAGGACTCAAGATCGACGCTTTGACTTGAGCGCCTCTATGAGAAATCCTTTCCCGTAGGGGTTCGCCGGTTCAAATCCGGCCCGCTGCACCAAAGTATTAGGGGATAAGCGAAAAAATGGAATTTAGAAAGCCCAATTTTCTTAGACCTACAAAAGTCAGAAAAGCGTTGGATGCTGTCGCGTTTGTTGATGATAAACATGTTATAGGATTTAAATTAGAAACTGCTGGCAATCTTTACGTAAATTTGGAGATGGACGCAGTCCCTGAGGCGAAGCAACTTTATGATTTTTTCAATGAAATCTTTGGAAAGTATGCGAGCCAAAGAATTGAGAGTGGAGGATTGAGCAAAAGATTTTCAGGCAATAGGTTATATGCTGATTGGTTCCTTGAAGAGAAAAAAGTAACTCAGGTAATTCAAGCCATCGAACAGAAAATGGGACTGGATTGGGGAAAAGCAGTTAACTGGCTTTTTGAGATGCCTTGAATATTGTATGACGCTACCTCTACTCAATAGAAACAAGAAAGGCTATTTTTGATGCAATCCTTCTAAATGCTTTATTAGTTCGGCTACGACAGTCAAATTGTTCTTAATTATAGCTTCGGAGAAAGGAAATTCTTTAGGATGCACAAGGGAGTTACGAATTTTTCTATGAGTATCCATGATGCTCTTGTATTCATCAGGAAGTCTTGCAATGTCTTCTCTATCAAAGTATCGATTAAGCAAATCATGCAAAGACGTTTTCCACACGTAATCTTCCGCCTCTTTCTCATTCCTATTATCTTTCTTCCTTGCGTTTAGCAGGTAATCAGTCTTGATACATGACTCAAGAGAACTTATCGCCATAACTATTGCTGCTTTGAAATTTCCTCTTACGAATGATGATTCCACTTCTTTCCAGTAATCTCTAGCTATATCAAAATTGGCTATCTTGAGTTCCAATTCCTGTAAGAATTTTTCTCTTTTGACTTCCTCTTCAGACCTCTCTTTGATCAGCTGCAGAGTCGGTTTAACCAACTTAGGTCCATGTGGCGTTTTACTAATTTCGTCAAGAATCTCTATTGACCTCTCTTTGATAACACCCAATGTTTCCGAAGTTAAAATGTTACTTATTATCTTGTCAATTCTCTCTTCACTAAATTCTTTTGTAATCTGTTGAACAATTATTCTTCTGATTTTGTCGTATAACTCCGCTGATTCCGTGTCCAAGAACCCTACAATCGAGTCCCAAATGTTTGGACTTGCGGAAAGATTTACACTTGTTAGTATATTGACAATTTCGTCTCCTATGGGCGAACCCAATTCCTTTATGATTTTCTCGGGTGAGACTGAACATATCGAACTAAGCGAACTTCGAATATTCTCCAAAAAAGGTGAGACACGATATTGTTCGTTTTTCAACAATTCCAACAGCAACTCAACTGTTTCTTCATAGGGCAGTTCGCTTAGTCTCTGTATTATCAAGATTTTGGCGTTATTGTCACGTTCAAATCGCAGTCTCTCTCTGAAAATCTTGACGACTTTTGTATCTTGAATGTTCTTGTGTATAAGAGCGTCTATTGCAGCGTTTCTTTCAGTAGCATTGAGCGATTTCAAGCATTCAGCAATATTAGGAATAGCCTCTTTTGCACTATGCTTAACAAGAGCGTTTATAAGTGCTATATGAAGGGTATGATTAGCAATCTCGAATCCTTCCTTCAGTATTTCTATGGCTTTCTCTCGCTCAGGCATATTTCCTAACTCATTTGCAGCATTTATGTTAGTCTGAACATTAGGGTCTTCCAAGAGTTGTTTACGGAGTTCATCAATCTTGTCCAACAATCTACACCAATTTAATTTAAGTAGTTACAGTTATAAAGCATTTTAGCTTTCTTGGTGCCTTCCGGGCTGCTTTTTCTTTTGCGGCAACATTGTCAAATACAGGATGTAACTATGGCATATTGTTTCTGTTAGTACAAAAAGGCTAATAATTGTGAACAATAAGTCTGGCAGCTTCCTAGGAAACAGGCAAAGAATCTTCTAAAGAACATGGACTTCTTTCTTGCTTAAGAATTACATCTGTAATCTTTTCCAATGGGGTCCGTAGGTTCTAATCCAGCCCGATGCACCATCAAACCGCCCCACTTGAAAGATGCTTAAAATTCAAATCATACTTATGCCATTAGTTATTCTTGGTGTGACATATTTGCGTCTCGAAAGAATTCGTGGACGAAAATCTAAAGCGTTAAGAGATATTGCAGATGTGCCATTAATCTTAGAATTCAAGAATAAAAGAGTTTATGGAGGAAATCTTGATGATTATGAGGATGGCTGCATATGGTTATATAATTGTAAGCGGCTCGATAAGAGAAAAAAAGAATGGGTTAATCACGGCATAATGATTGAATTTGAAGGCAAAATCATTGAAGATTGCATGCCTGGTTTTCGACTGTCAGAAATAAAGGACATTTACACTTTGTCAAAAGAGGACGAGGATAAGTGGTGGCTTGGGCTGGATAATGTTCTTCAGTTCTACATAGATCCGCATCATAAGCCACTTAGGGGGGTTAACTGCAGATGGGGACCAGACGAAAAACACGCTGCGGAATGTGATGCAAAATTGCACGAAGCGCTTAGTATCATGCTTACTTACTGTGAAGCTAGTGAAAACAAAGAAACTCACCAGAAAATTCATGATGCTTTTACGTACATCCGACGTCGACTAATAATGTATGGAGCAAAAATACCTTAAATCTAAGGGATGAAAAGCGAAATGCCAGATTTGTATATTATAGGCGCAGGGTGTTCTCGAAATTACTCGCAACAAAAACAGCAAATCAATGGACTAAAAAGCCCACTAAACCGAGATTTCTTCAAGATGGCACAGCGCGTGATTAAGAGTACGGGTATGAAGTCAGACACGTTTTTCATGGAAGAGGTAAGAAATCTAATTGGCAAGATTGCACCTTTATACGGTAGCCATGAGAATGGTATAGGTTTCTTTAAAAATCCAAGTCTAAATCTTGAAGATGTAATGACTCTTCTGGATATTGACAATAGACTTTTCCAGCAGGTTACTGACCCACAAAGGCAGTTAATTGAAAGTCGCGAATTGCGTGCCATTAAAGAACTTCTAGTGAGAACCTTAGACTACGCATTAAGAGGTCCTCCTTGCGAAAAACATATGATTCTTGCCCAGAAAATGAAAACTGGAGATATCGTACTAAGTTTCAACTATGATTTGCTTATGGATAATGCTCTTTACAATAAAGGAAAAATGACGGACTATGGATATCGAATGAGTTTCTTTAAAGTAAGTGAAGATGGGCAATGGATTAGACCAGACGAAAAATCCTCCGAAGTAACTTTGCTTAAACTTCACGGTTCATTGAATTGGATAAGATGTGGTTTTTGCGGGTCTCTTCTGCTATACCGTTTTCGGAAGCAAACACTGGTGGGAGCTCAGGATTTTCAATGTCCACGCTGTTTGTCTGAAGAACCGTACGCGAGGCGGATGATAATACCTCCGATGCAATCTAAGAGTTATGGCGATAGAGATATTGCGTTTCTCTGGGTTCAGGCCGATAATCTGCTAAAAGACATTTCACGCATTGTCTGCATAGGCTACAGTTTTCCACCTTCGGATTTTGATATGGTTTCGTTGATACGGAGATTTAGAGCTAGACAAAACACAATTTCTGAAGTGTATTTCGTTAGTCCAGATCGCGCAGCAAAAAAACGGCTAGAAAAGTTAATTGGAAAAGAATCAGTACACTTCCGTTACTTATCAGACTACTTAGAAGCCACGCAGACCATTTGAGTTTGCTAGATATTTTCTTGTAGGGTTCGCACCGGTTCCAATTCCAGTCCGCTGCACCACAAGTGTTTCGCCTAAGTTACTAGCAACCAAACTGACGGGAATAGTGTCCTATGAGTTAAATTTAGGTTCACTGCACGTTTCAGTCTTTATATAAGGGGGCTATAGTCTTTTCCGAGCACTAGAGCTCAAAGCTATTTCATTCAACCCTTTAATTGATTAACTAATCTTTCAGTTAACTGCGCAGAAAATCACAGTTTCTTGCCGCAGTGCGCGCAGAAAACGGCGTCTGGCAGGTTTTCCGCTCCACAGTAGGAGCAATACTTCACTTGACCAGCAGCAGGCGCGGAAACTTGAGGAGTCAACAGCGGAGGTGCCTTACGTGTCGGCGCTCTTATGGAGTAGAATGCCTTAGCCGCCACTATCCACATGACATAACTTATCATGGCACCCACGACTGATATGGCTAAAACAGCACTCGCGGGTATCGAAGCTACAAGAACCAGCAAGAAGCCAATAAACGCAAACATCATTGACACCGCAACGCCTGCCAAACCCAGCAAGCCAGCAGTCCTGAACAACCGCACTCCAGACTTGTCCGCAAGCCTGTAGAATGCCCGCAGGTAGAATATTGCAGGAACCACGGCAAGTACAGAAACAACGAGTAAAACAGGAACTAAGTAGCCCATAATAGACTGAAGAAAGTCTGCCGTGAAGCTGGGCGCGGAATTAGGCGTGACAGTTAGGATTATGCTGCTTAAGTTTAAGAATGCAACGGCGACCGCGAGAACACCGGCCACTACTCCTATGGCAATGCTGGAAAGAAGCCCGTAAAGCGCGTTGTTGAAAATAGACGGTTCTTTGTAATCGCCGGCAAAGCCTTTCATGGCTATCATGAAGAAAATTATTCCAACTAAACCCGAAACACCGAAGAGGACTCCGACACCTGCAATATTCAAAGATGGAAAGAAGAATTGTGCAAGGCTCAAAAACGCAGAAACTGACCCTATAACAGTTAACAACGCGCCTATGAAGCCCAGCATTCTATTCGACTCAATCGCCATCTGCAGGACACCCAGCCAATATTAACAGCGGTTCAGGGATAAGTCTTGCTAGTGCAAAAGACCTACACGTTTAAATTTTGTCCGCGGCACCATTCCACGAAATCGTAATGGAAGCTAAATGTTAATGTTCGGGTTTAACATAGTAAGTAGATAATTCAGACACTCAATTGCGCGAGGGCTATCAGGAATGCCCAGCAATAAGCGTTCGCTTGCGTTTCTGCTTTCGATCCCTGCAGGAATATTACTAATAGTTTCGGGAACTCAGGGTCCAATAGGAATATATGAAATCGTGCTTCAACAAATGCCCTTGCTTATCAAAAATGAGCCGCTTCTCTCAATTATCAATACAGCAGCGTTAATTCTCAGAATTATATCGTTAGTGGGAGGATTTACCGTTCTTGCAGGAGGCTTCTTAATCTATAGAAATCACGTGGCAATTGGCAAACTTGCAATAGGTCTCGGCGCTGGCGTAGGAATTCCTTGGCTGCTCCTATTGTTACTGACCCTCATAACCACAGCTGAAGTTTCAGCTATTCTTGCTCAGCACAGCATTGTAGGCTGGACAGGCATGATATTGGCGTTCATCGCGAGAACCATCCCAAAATAGCGTACCGAAGTCACGCAGAAACTTGCAAAGCAGCAACAACACCGAACGCCTAGTTCAAGCAGGATTTTAGCCTTTAAATAAGGGGGCTATAGTCTCCGCAGAGCGCAAAAGAGCGAAAACGTCAAAGATGAAAAAAGTAGTGGTGTAACAAAAAAAGAAGCAAAGATGTCATCTTACGAAATCGTCAAAAGTCCAATAATGTTCTTCTTCTTGCCTAACTATGTCTTCAAACATGCGCCGTGTTGTCGTGTCTCCACGCTTCAACGCTTCAGCAATAATCTGTCGGTATAACACTATGGCAATGTTTTCAGCTTCTTGGTCTAGCTTCACGAAGTCATCAACGGTCTCGCCGACCTGTGGAAGCGGGTCTGGACTAACTGTACATTCGCCTTCAAGCAGGTAAATCCTTTCAGAAATCTTTTCAAGATGCTCCATTTCCACCAGAAAAATACTTTTTAGCATTTCACTGACAACTTTGGCTTTGTTAGCTTCAGTAACGACTTCAAGCGCGGAAATCTTTTCTCGCAATGCCAGCAAACTGGCTTTCTCATGCTGGTTAGTGTATTGTATTATCGCCGAGATTTCAGCCGCAACCGCCCTGTTCAGCAAGGCGAAATAGTCGTCGGTTAACATCTTACGCCATTCTGACAAAGGTACCGTTTCAGGTCCTTCTGGCTCGTCTTTCATGTTCACGTACTCTTGGAACTTGAATAAGTGCTGCTCTTCCTCAGAATAGATCTTTTCGAACAATTTACGAGTTTGCCGGTCTCCAATGTTTCTGGCAGCCTGGATAATCTTGCGGTATAGCACAAGTGCCTCTTCTTCAGCTTTCACGCCGAGCTTTGCGAACTCACTTAAACTATTTCCTATTACTGGTTTATCCGATGTTGTCGTCGCAGAACCGCCAAGATAGTAAATTCGTTCCATTATGTCTGCAGCATGTTTCATTTCTTGAATGGCGATTTCCTTCAGGAACTTCCCCACAGCCTCGTACGTGGTCTTATCGAGGAGAATATTCTCAGGAATTACTTTGCGCATCAGCTTTTCCATCTTTGTGTGCTGTAGCATATATTGAATTGAAACCTGGATTTCTCGTGAAACCGCTTGATTTAACAAGCTAATATAGTCAGATGTTGCTTGGACAGCCATAATTAATCATGTCTCCTTTGACTACGAAGAGTGTAATCACTAAGATATAAAAAGATTTTTTATTCCTTTCTTCAAGAAAATTTGTGGCTGATAGCACCTTTTGTCTCCAAATTTTTTTCTCGCAACCTTGTGATACGTGAAGTCCTGTAACTTTCTAATGTTTCACTTTATGCCTAGAAACCCATAACACAAGCAAGCCTGCGTGTGGTCTTATTTTTTATATGGAAAAATAGAAAAATGGGAGGGAAATAAACCTCTAAGGGTGCTTTACTTCTTTTTTGCGGCCTTTTTCTTCTTTTTTTTGGCAGCTTTAGGCACGATATTGACCTCAAAGCTATAATCATCTTCAATTTGTATTTAAATTTTGCTAAAGCCGTAGCTTCGTGACGCCCCTACATAAAGTCATGCGGAAACGGCTCTTAATTATAAAACAGGCGTTTTTTGCCCTAATTAGGCGAAAAAGACACAAAAACGATCGTTTGGAAACTTAATTTGGATGTATTATTCTATTCGAAGTTTTTAGCGAGACTGTCTCTTCACATGTTCATTCCTTCATTTCAAGACGTTTGAGTAGATGCAGTAATGCCTTGATAAGCGCAAGTTTTTTATAGATTGTGTAAAAAATTACACAGCAATGAAAAAAATTTCCAATGATGAAGGGGCCTGAGAGTGAGCGACTTCAGCAAAATCAGTAATAGAACCAAAATCACCGCATTCTTGATTGTTTTCTCCGCACTATATGCAGCACTACGGCCTGTACCTTTAGGGCATATTATTGGTCTTTCAACGACATTTTCAGTTTCGGATTTCCTTGCTCCGTTATACGGAATAATTTTGGGACCTTATGTAGGTGGCTTAAGCGTAATTATAGGTACGTTCTTAGGAATGACAATTAAGGCTCCCGTCTTTATGGGACTAGACTTCCTTCCAGCCTTAGTAAACACCGTCGCCATAGGCTTCCTCATAAAACGAAAGTGGGCACCCGTAATCGTGCTGAATATCATTTTACTTTTGGCTTTCATTCTGAATCCCCTAACAACCCTCTTCATTGGTCCAGTTCCGTTCGTTTGGTTGCATATTGTGGCACTCTTGGTGTTAATCTCACCCCTCGGTCGCAAAGCAGGGCAATGGGTTGAAACGCTTAAACCAAAATTCCTCACGGCTGGACTTGCGATTTTGGCTTTCGTTGGAACCATGATGCAGCACCTCACTGGAAACATACTTACAGAAGTTGTGCTCGGTCAAGTTGTGGGCAGCATCGCTCCAGAAACCTTCTCGACAATCATATGGCCTGGTGCATTCGTACTTTACCCGTGGGAACGTCTAGTACTAATAATATTATCAGTAGTTGTTGGCGTGCCTTTGGTAAGAACCCTCAAAAAATCTTTACTGCCCTTTCAGAAACAGCCACTTCAACAGTAAAATAATACTTGTTTACCATCACACTTATCGTTGATGCCAAGAAAACTTGTAATCACTTCTTAAATAATGGGCTGTCTTGAATGTACTCTTTCCCAGTTTTCAAGGCAATCTCAGCCTTTGCCAACTCGCTTCCCAAATAAGACGCATGATCAAGTCTCGTCACCAAGCCCCTCTCCACAATTTTTGTATACACGCCCTCAGCAGTTCTTCCTTTAACAATGTTGCTTGGCTTATCTGCTTGAAGCGTAGCAAAATGAAGGGCAACAATAGTTCCTTCATTACGGTCTAATGTAATCCTGAACACTCCCGTCGTATCCAAAGTTGCCGACTCAGATTTTTCAGTAGCCGTTATCACCTGCGCGTCTGCTTCTACCTCTTCATCGTATAGTTCTTCTCGCACCCGCTTGTCTTTCAAAACCAGCAGGTCTAGGCCGAGGTCTTTTGGAACCGAACCCCTCTTCTTCGCCAGAAACATCATCTTAGACGCAATGACTTCTTCTCTAACGCTTCCTTTCGCTTTGCTGCTTTTCTCAGTGGCCAACAAAATACTTGCACCCACTTCAGACAAAAGCCAAGCCAGCAAAGCGTTAACGCCTATGGAATCAGCGTCTATCAACTCAGTAACGTTGGAAACACCCACAAAGAGCGGGACATTCGGGTTTCTGTTTGCGAACTCGCGAAAGGCAATCAGAGACTCCACCACGTTTGATGGGTCAAGAATCAGATCGCCTATGAGCCTTGTCACGTCCAGTTTCCTTGCTTTTTCAATCAAGTCTTCCAAAAAACTGACGCGCTCTTCCGCTTTCTTAGGGAAATACCCTTCGCACTGATTTGTGGGAATTACGACCACTGCAGTGTCAGAGGCGAATGGCGCTATCTTTTCGATGTTGCCAGCATCCGCGCTTAAAATTATGTCTGCGCCAGCGGAAACAGCCTCTCTGATCTCATCTGGATCAAGTGAGTCTATGCTCACAGGTACGTTTACGACGCTTTTAACAGCTTCAACAGCGCGTTTTGCATCGGCAGGTCTAGTTTCGCCTGCGACCATGCCTACATCGATAATTTCAGCTCCGGCTTTCACGTAGTCCTTCGCCAATCTCTGAATTTCAGAATTCGACATTAAAGCAGCGTCAACAATTTCAGCCATAACTCGCATGGGAAAATCTTTGCCTATGGCTAAATCTTTGATCAGCATGTTGCCAAGCTTTTTTAATAAGGCATTTCTGTTTTTCTCAACTGCTTCCAGTTCTTGCAGGGCCTTTCGCTGAAGCGCTTCCCTGAGTATGTCGCAGGCGGGTGTAACCGTTGAAAGCTTAACCACGCCTAAAGCGTCTAACACTGTGGGCAGGTCAGCGGCGTATCTTGGACCTTTGAAAGTTGGAATTCCCGTGGTGTCTGCGATAACCGACGTGTTGCCTCGTGTTAGTCCTGGGATTAGAATTACGTCGAAGTCGTGGCGTTTCAGGTTTTCAAGGGCATTAGCGATGCGTTCAGGAGTTAGCAGTGCGGCAACGGGAACATTTAAAGTGAGGACTTTGGTTTTTACGTGGCTTTCTTGGGCATAATGTTGCACTGCGTTTTCTGCAAGTAGCCCTGTTATTAATAGTACTTTCAAGTTTTGGCACCGACTTTGATGTTTACGCCTTTATTGTTTGCTTTGGCGGTGAAAACTTGGCCGCCAATCCCCTCTCTTAGGAAAGCCTCGATCTTTGATTGTATTTCTTTGGCTTCTTTTTCGTTTTGACATAGCCCGTAGAAAGTTGGTCCCCATGAACTTTGTCCTACTCCGTGGGCTCCGGCTTTCTGCATTAACCGTATGCCGTCTGTGGCGGCTAGGCTGGAGTATGTTCCTCCTTGAGCGTGGGCGAAGTATTTTCCAACGATTATTTGAATTTGGGTCAAAGCTTCACCGAAGTTTTTGATGTCATGTTCTGCTAAAGACGGGAGAAGCTTCATCATTGTTAGACGGCATATCCTGCCAACATCTTCAGCGGGCATTGGAGATAGCCGTTTAAACGCTGCATCTTCCTCGTCTTTGGATAGCCCTTTTTTGACGTTTGGGATTGCCACGACGAAGGTCCAGTCTTCTGGGAATGGTTGGTGGAAAATCACTGGGGGAAAGTTCTCTGAGGAGTAAGTGCTGTCTTTTGTGGTTTTTCCTCCGTCAACCACGAAGCCGCCTTTTTCGAAAACTGCTGTTCCAATGCTTGACCTTCGGGCTCTCCCCATGGCGAGAGCGAGTTCTTGAGCTGATGCTTTCACGTTGAAAAGTTTCGCGAGGGCTGTAGCCACGGCTAGGGCTAATTGTGTTCCGGAACCTAAGCCTACATGTTCGGGGATTACCTGTTTGGCATGGATGCTAGCATTGGCTTTTATATGGTAAGCGTCGCAGAAACGTTTTGCCAGCGATTTTACTAGATCAATTTTCTCGCCTGTGACGGATAACCTTTCGGATTGTTGGGCTTCTAAGATGACGTTTGGGCGGTTTATACCTACGCCTAATCCGCCGAAGATTCTTCCCAAGTTGCCGTTTAGGTCTATTAGTCCCAAGTGAAGTCTTGCGGGAGTTTTAACGTAGACTTTCACTTTTGACCCTCCATGAATCGACCCTTTTGGTTAAATCCGCCATGATTTCAGAGTAGCGCGAGTTTGGAGCTACACGATTTACAACGTCGTTGCAGCTCTTAATCATTTCCAGTAACCTGTGAACGTATTTTCGCTCGTTTTTATCGCTGATTAGAATCTTAACGCGGGTTGCGTGTATGATGGCTTCAATGGTGGCGGATGAAGCGCGGCAATAGACTTTTGGCAGCACTTTTGGTGCTTTAATTAGTTTGACTTGACATAGGACTTTAGCTCTTTCAGCATCAAAGGAGCTTATGTCAGCTACGGAAACTTCGATGTGTGCCTCTGCCGTCCGTAGTTTGGGGGCGTCAACAGTCTCAGCTTTTTCAAACCATTCTTGTGGTATTCTGCCTTTTGGGTTGGCTTCTTTGAAAGCGGTGCGGTAATAAAGTTCGGGATTGGCGGTCACGTTTATCACTGCACATCTTTTTAGTTGGAGATTCTTGTATGTCAAGGTTGAAGTGTAAGGTCTAATTGCGATGTATCGCGTTTTTTCTAGGGTCACGCCCATTGGTGCGGCGTTTGGTTGTTCGTCCACGTTATAGGTTGAGACTATGGTCTCTGTAATTATGCCTTTTGAGAAGCCTAAATCGACCAATTTTGCCATCAAATCAGCTCCACGCCTGTGGCTAGAAGAACAGAAACCATCTTTTTGTTTCAACCGAATGTAATTTTTCACACTCGAATAAAAGTTTTGCTCGCCCCAAACCCCACTTTTAATTATCGCTTAAGCTAAATCTAAGCAGCTTTAATATTAAAAACGATTTGCTATTTACAGCTCAAACAACAATCTGGAAGCAAAAACAACAGAAAGTAAAGACGGCTGAACGAATCTTATACTGAATTGACGCCAAAAGTTAATTTGCAACTTAACTACATATACGGGGTAGGTTTCCCGAGAGCTACGCAAAACAGACTTGATGAACGTTCAAGCAATCCGCGGTTGGAACTTATTTTTTCTTTTTCGGTTTTGAATCAACTTCCAAGTCTTCTCCGCTTAAAAGAACGCGCAACGATTTCACTTCGTCTCGTAGCATGTTAATCTCGCTTTCCAGAGCCTTGGCTTTCGCGTCAGCCATCTTCTTGAGTTCCTCAATCTCAAGCAGCAGGTTTCTTCTTTCAGTTTCTAAGGCTTTGATTCGTTCAATTGTTTTCTTTAAACTGCTCACAAATGTCTCGTCCGATGCCGTTGAATTTATCGCTGTAGCACTTAAGACTTTTGCAGTCTAAGTAGGTTTTGAAGATTTTTTGCGATCAAGTATCGTAGGGACTCTCCTAAAAAAAATCTACGGCGCAAACCTTTCTCCGAATCCTCGCCCACTTCGTATAGATGTTATTTTTTATATAGGAATTGGCAAATAAAACAGTGCGTTCGGCTTTGATGTTGTTGGATTGTGCCTTCGATGAGGAAAACGATATTTAAGAAACTTGAAGCTCAAGGGCTCATCGCATATTATAACCGTCTGAGAAAAAACTTGCCACCAAAACTTCCTAAACGAGTTTTCATCTGGGATGAGACTTTCCGGGAGGGCATAAAGGCCCCCACCGTGTTTTTAACATATGTAGAGCAAGTTAAACTTGCCAAGTTGATGGATGAAACAGGCATATCCATAATCAATGTTGGTTTACCCGCCCTCTCCGAAAGCGATAAACACAATGTCAAACGAATCGTTAACGAAACTTTCAAGAACGCAAAGCTTACAGCCTCAGCACAAGCTACGAAAGAAAGCGTGGACGCATGCTTAGAATGCGGCATAAAAGAAATAACAATAGAAACGCCGTTCAACGGGCTTAACCTTCAGCACAGGCTAAAAATGACCAAGGAGCAAGCACTGAAGAAAACCGTTGAAAGCATCGAATACGCACGAAAACACAATGCACGCGTAAATTTCTTTCTCATGGACAGCGCAAGAACACTGCTTAAAGACATTCTGCAAATCTTTGAAGCCGCAGCCAACGCTGGCGCAAGCAGGTTGGTCTTAGCTGACACCGTTGGGTTTCTTAGGCCGCTTTCAATGCGCTATCTGATGTCCCACATCAGCGACGGCTTATCAGAAACAGTAAAGAAGAAAGTGGAGCTTTCAGTTCACTGCCACAACGACTTCGGCTTGGCAACAGCCAACACTTTAGCGGCCGTAGAAGAAGGCGTAACTTATCTTCACACATGCATCGCAGGCTTCGGAGAACACGCGGGCATAGCGCCTTTCGAAGAGGTTGTCTCAGCATTAGAGCTGCTCTACAACATCGACACTGGAGTTGACTTGAGAAGGGTTTACAGGCTTTCACAATCAGCTGAAAAAGCCTTCGCGTTGCCCATCCAGTTTCACAAGCCTATAATAGGCGATGTCATATTCGCTCATGAAGTAGATCAGCAGCTGGAAGAGATGCAGGCGCAGCCGTTGCTTTTCGAGCCGTTCCCGCCAGAAATTGTTGGACGCAAAACGACCCTTTTCATAGGCAGAAACACGGCGCAAACGTTGATCCAACAGCTTCTGGAAAAAGCGGGAATAAGAGCTTCACCCCGCCAGATGGACGAGTTGTTCAGGCGCATAAAGGGTCCTCAGGAAAGCTTGGACAAAGGCGAATCCCAAATGACGTTTTATCAGGTGAAAAAACTCATGAAAGACCTGCAGAAAGGCTACACAATGGGGGATTTCTGGCGTTTGGTTGAACAGATAACTCGGCAAAAGCCCAAACTGCAGGAGCCAAACAAGAAAACACCAGCCTCAGAAAATAGCGGAAATTAGCTTTCGCCTGCGAAACCTCAAAAGTTCGGCTTCAAACCCAGCTGTCGCTTTATTGCTAATATCTCTTCTCGACGTAAGTCTCGAGGATAGTTGTAGATAGGCCCACCTGGTTTCTCGTTATAGAACGGCCGATTGCAGTTTGGACAGCCAGAAGTAAGGAACGGCTTACCAGTTTCCACAATCCACGTAAGCATTTCTCTTTCAACGCCATAATCCGTTAAGCAACCAACACCATCAAAACGCATATCCTCAGAACGAGCGCGTCCATTGACAATTAAGTATCTCGCAAGCTGAACTCGCCTATACGATTCAATCAAAGGCTGGGGCTTCCTCTCCAACGCTGTGCCGCGAATGGGCGTGAAAGCAAAAAGAGCTGGTAAAACCCCCATATCAACGCATCTTTGGATCAAGCTAATTGCGTCATTTTCTGTTTCACCCAACCCAATAATCAAATGCGTACTTACCTTTCCTTTCCCGAAAACTTGGAGCGCTTCGTGCAATTGCCTGAACTGGCTTTCCCAAGTGTAAGGGCCACCTGCGCTTGAGCCTTTAACTTCATTGAACAGCTTTTCGGTTGCCGCGTCTATGGCAATGCCGACTCTTTCCACGCCAGCTTCAGCCAGCCGCCGGGTGTTTCCGCTGTTTAGAGGTTGGCACGAAACCGAAACGGGAAGGGTAGTGTGCTGCTTTATTGCTGTTACTAGCGCAGCAAGATGTGTGAAAACGTCAGGGTAGTTCAGGGCTTGGATGCAAACGCGCCTTGTTCCCCGAGTAGGAGATGCATTTTGGATTCTTTTAAGGACGCTTTTGGTTGAAAAAGCAGGCCATGTGACTCTTGAGAGCAGTTCTGCCTTGCTGCGGCTGTTTCGGGCTTGAGGGCAAAAACCGCAGTTGGCAGTGCACTTGCCACTCTTATAAGTCATCAGATAAACGGTTGTGGGCTCAGCGTCAAGTTTACCCTCTAAAAGCCCGAGAACTATGGCGGAGCCTATAGAAACGCGAATTTGCTGCGGTAAATCCGCTTCTGCACGGGTCGGGTTTTTCGCCAATTAGCCCACAGAAGAAGAAACAATGCATTAATGATATATTAGCTGAACTGATGTGCTCGGAACAGTCTATAGCCCCCTTATATAAAGGAACTATATATAGTCCCAAGAGAAGCGCCGTGAATAGACCCCTATAGGTTTCTGCATAGATTGGCTATTAGGCTGCAAATATGTTGGTGTTCTTTTGCTGTGCGAAAAAGCGAGAACTTGATTAACAGGAAATGCCTATTTAATTGCAAGGTGTTTGCGCCGTGCCTCCAGCGGTAGTCAAAAGTGTGAAAGACCTGATTTTCTGGCAGTACGCAAAAATAATCGCTGCCTCAGCAGGCATCGGAAAAAAGGACTACCGCTTCGTCATGACCAAGTTCAAGCAGCTTAGGCAGGGCGAGATTTTCTGGAACGAAATCAGAGAATACGTCAAAGAGAAAGAACACCCCGACGAATGCATATTCTGCGGCGCCACAGCAAACCTTACACTGGAACACCTGTTACCTCGAAGCCACAATGGACCTGACGTTGAAAAGAACCTCGTCTGGATATGCAAAAGCTGCAACTCCTCAAAAGGCTCAAGAAGACTCTACGAGCACTTCGCCATCCAAGGCGGCGTAGAAGCAGCCAAATACGACGTGCCAAGGATAGCAGAAGGCAAATACCTGAAACTCGCGTTCGAGACCCTCGAAGAAAAAAACCTTCTAGAAACCAGCGCAACAGAACTGAGCGGAACAATCTGTCCTAGATGTGACATGAAAACACTCTGCGTGAGACAGGGAACCGAGGGCAAACTTTCGCCCTTCTGCATAGACGGCATGCTGACACTATGCTTTAGCTGTGGCTAGGTTGGTCTCAAAAAATAAAAGCATTATAAATCATGTTTCCCATGTTTCTTGCTCTCGTTTCTCCACATAAAAGCAAATACAATCAACTTGTCTAAGAAGAGGCATGTCCTTATCTACATCTTTCTCGTGAAGTTGAAATTCATTCGGTATTATGAATTTAACTTCATAGTTTTTAGATAGATGTCGGAGTATTCTTTTCCATTCGTCTATTATGAAATATCCACCTCTTCCTCTGATTTTGTCATCGTCGGTATCGCTCGGGTCGAAGTACTCGTAAATTATTACTCTTTCTCCTAAGTCCAACAATCTTTCAAAAATGACTTGCTCCTCAAATCCGTTTATACAGCATTTCTCATCTTTCCGACATTTATGTTTCTCATCACGTTCCTTCGCAACGCATTTTCCGTCCCTAAGGTGATGTAAGGTCTTGCTCACTAAAACAAAGTCAAATCTTTTTTTCAACATGTTTTCTCCCTTTTTGATTCTTTCAAATGTTTTATTGTCAAAAAAGCTACATGTGTAAAGCCCAATCTCTGTTTGTGCAAAAAGTTTAGATTTCTGTTTAAGGTCAGCTTCAAAAGAGTAGACGGAAAGGTCTTCATTTATGCCTATGATTTTGTTTGGTTTGAATTTGAGAGCAATATAGAGAGGTTTAACACAATCTGTTCCAATATCCAAAACTGTTTTTCCACGTAGCTTGAATTTTCCATCTTTTTTAAAAGCGTCCTCAATTTCGGATAATTCCTCTAAAGCATTTGTCCATGTGTCCAAATCATCTTTTAGATTGTCCTTTTCATCCATAAGTTTAAGAAAACGCTCTTTCAGTTTTTCGTTTTTATCATTCTCGCAACACATCTGTTATTTCTCTCTTTTTCAACTCATATTTCATTAAGCTTTGCTTTCATGTAATTCTAACCGTGGATAAAATATTTAAACAGTTGCACATAAACAATAACTGAGGATGTGTTTGAAAAAGACTATTATCGCAATCCCTATAATGGTTCTTTTAGTTTCGATGTTTTCGTTAGTGAAAGCGTCAACTGTTGAATCTATTTATGTCCGTGATGACGGTGAAATAGGAACAATAACAATAAATCTTCAAGCCAATCAAAAAGCAATAGGAGCATTTAACATCACTGGGGCACGAGAAGATATAGTTAATTTCTGGGTTAGAGACCCAGAGGGAGTTATAATCCTTGATTCTGGGACAATAGTTAACGGAGCAAACTTTACGTTCACAGCGAATAGCGATGGCGAATACACACTCAATTTTCAAAATAATGGCGATTACACCAAATACATAAGTTTGGAGTATAACATTGAAAGTGGATTTTTGCCTAATCTCCCAACTCCGACAGATGGACTAATCTGGATAGTCTTAGGAGCAGTCATAATAGTTTTAGTATTGGTAGGAATAGGCGTCTATGTCTTGTTTAGGCGCAACAGAAATAAGCCAAATGCGCCTTAGCGCTTTCTTTCCTTAACTTGGAGTTTCTCTGATTTCAGGGTCGTTTCTAACGCATTTCGGCAGATTATAACCTTTGATTCTTAGTTGTGGGCGTGTTTTTCGTTTAAGATTTGGGCTTCACAAATGCTTTATTGAAAAAAATTGTATTTAGAATCAGAGCGTGCAGAGATGCGAAGATCCAAACTTGAACTTTACGAAGATATTCTAACGGCGTTAGTTGATAAACCCTTGACCGTTGACACCGTCGCTTACGCTTGCAACATGGACTGCATTGCCCTTCGCCAAAGATTAGACTTTTTAATGAAAAACGGTCTCGTAGAAGAAAAGAACTACAAGAAAAAAACGCGTTATGCCCTAACAAGAAGAGGCTTGGCGATTTTCAAAACTCTCACCATCACAAGAAGACTAGAGAAACTGCAAACTACCGTCAAAAAGATAGATGAGGTGCTGCAAGCGCTTCCAGCTCTTTCAGAATACAACGAAGAAAAGACAAAGCGAACCTAACGAAACGAAAACTATTAAGCAAAGCTAAAAGGGTTCTCTTCATAGCGAAAGACAATGGCGCAGCTTTTTCCCGAAACGATTTGGCGTACAACCGAAAAAGAACTTCTAAGCTTACTAGACGCTGGTGCGCTTGTTCCAAAACCTAAAAACGCCCACTTCTACGCTCCGAGCTTCATACACTACAAAACAAGCTATTACTGTTCTTCGCCAACTCAATTTCCAACAGTATCCGTGACGGGCACGGCGTGCGCGCTCAACTGCAGACACTGCGGAGGCAAAGTCCTACAAACCATGCATCCAGCCAACACGCCTGAAAAGCTTTTTGAACTCGGCGCAAAGCTGAAACAAAACGGCGCTTTAGGCTGCCTAGTCAGCGGCGGATGCCTGCCAGACGGCTCCGTGCCTCTAAAGCAATTCGTTCCCGCAATTGAGAAAATCAAGCGAAAATTAGGCTTAACGATTTTCGTTCACACGGGCATAATTGACGCGGTTACAGCCACAGCGCTCAAAACAGCAGGAGTTGACGCTGCACTAATAGACATCATCGGCTCCGACGAAACCATAAGGAAAGTTTACAACCTGAACGTGACAGTTAAAGACTACGCGAGGTCGCTGAAAGCATTACAGGAAGCAGGCTTAAATTTTGTGCCTCACGTTATTGTTGGGCTTCACTATGGAGAATTAAAAGGCGAATTCCACGCGCTTAAAATGACATCATCATACGAGCCTTCTGCTATTGTCGTGATTGCTTTCATGCCCATACATGGGACAGCCATGGCCGAGGTTGAACCGCCACAGCCAGCAGACATTGCCAGAGTAACGGCAACTGCACGGTTAATGTTTCCTGAAACGCCTTTAGTCTTGGGGTGCATGCGACCGAAAGGCAAACACCGTGATGAAACAGACATCTTGACATTAAAAGCAGGAGCCAACGCCATAGCTTTTCCAAGTGAGGAAGCCATCAAATATGCCGAAAAGCAAGAATACGAGCTAAGCTTTTCTTCGTACTGCTGCGCCCAAATCTACGTGGACGCTGCCTCTCGAAGAACTTCGAAGTAACGCACAGAACGGAAATTTTCACAAACCCATAAACCTGCACTATGGAACTTTTGCGCGTGACGCTTCTCTCATCATCTTGTAGCCCAATACTACTGCCCACACTGCGCCTGCAAGGCCAGAAACAGCTTCGGGAACAGCCACGCCAGAAACATAGCGAACCGAAAAAAGCAGCAGCCAAGGCGTTGCAGCAACAACCGCCACTATCAACGTGAACACAGCCATCCGCACTTGGTCCATAAGCCAAAAGGCCACAGTGATGACTAGCATGGATATTGGCAGGAGCACAAAAAACGCCACAGAAACCAGATAATGCGTAGGCTTAACATTCTCTGGAAAAACACCTATTGCAACAAGTGCTAAGCAAGCCAAAGCAAAAACGAAGGCGCCAGTTCGGCTTACAAATTTTTCACCCAAAAACACGAACATGCCTGTTGAAAATATGAAAAGTAACATTCCGCTGATTATTAAACCGTAATTGAAAAGTGCTGCAGTAACGCTGGGCACCACGCCTAAATCGCTTAGTGCGTTGTCCATCCAGCTGAATTGCGGATAAGAAGTCACTGCTAAATAAATAAACGTAAATGCGAGAATGAGTGCTACGATGCCGCAGGTTCCTGCTATTCTGAGCCACATCACGTTTTTTGACTTCAACACATCCTCTCTCCAAAATCAGTGTTATGCTGCCTACGCTTAAGATTTTGCGTTTTCTGGAACAAATCTTCTAAGTCTCTGCAGCGAGCGCGTTTTCTCTTTATCGCCGATCTTCGCGGCTTGCACCGTTCGCCTTAGCACCTGAATCGTCTCGTCCATGGCTCTGCGGTCAACTGGAAAAGGAACACCGTCCTTACCTCCGTAGGCAAAGGAGAACTTAACTGGGTCAGCCCAGCTTGGTTTTTCGCCGTAAACAAGCTCTGCCACAAGAGCCAAACCGCGCACGGTAGCAGGCCCAACGCCTCTTATGCTTAAGAGTTCTTCGTAGTTTTTTGGTTGGAACTCGTAAGCTCGCTTCATTGTTTCCCAGTTTATGTTCCTAGGCATATTAAGCGCCTCAATGGATCGGTGCCAAGGGTTAGACTTCGTCTTTGGAAGCCATTCTTGAAGCGATTTCTGATGCAGCGGTCTCGTCGCCTCAAATAGGCGCATGACCTTCGCGGTGGGTTCTTTGGCTATGTCCACTGAGGCTTTGCGTGCGCCTTCGCTGGCTGTCGCGGTCATGTTTAACGCTTTTTCGCGTTTTACGTCGCCGACTATTGCGTTGTGCGGTTCCACGACGAAGTCGGTTGTGCTGTCTGAAAGCCAGTGATAGCGCCGTGCGGTGCGGTCTTCAGAGCTCATGCCCTGTTGGATTACGGCCCATTTCTTGTTTTCACTCAAGAGAAACGCGTGATGGTAAAGCTGATAGCCCGCTTGAATGGCTGTGTTGTCAACTTTGGCGGTCATTTTGCTCGTGTACGTGAGAGCTTGGATGCGGTTTTCTGAGAAGCCGAATTTCTCGCCAATCTCGGCTATTTCCATGGGCGTTTTTCGCGAGGTTTTACCTTTTCCGCCGCAGACGGCTATGCCGTGTTCCTCAGGTGAGAGCGCTTGTTTAAGAATTCCAGTGACGACGGTGGTTACGCCTGAACTGTGCCAGTCATAAGCCAAAACACAGCCGAACGCTTGAAACCAGTAGGGATCTGATATGCGCGTTAGAAATGTGTCTGTGCCCTGCTCATCAATCATGATGTGGGCTATTTCTTTGGCGAGCTTGCGCATGCGGACGGTTAGCCACGCTGGTGCTTTGCCGCCGTGGAGCGGTAAGTTGGCGACGCCGGTTCGGTACATTGCCTTTCAGTTCTCTTTAATAATGACTTGCTTGTTTTGTTACTATTTTGTTTTTCTTTACACTTTTATGTATAAATACCGTACATATACCTATTTGACAAGAAATTATGAGGTCTTGTACTTTGGCTTGTGTTGGGTAGACCTATTGAAGCAAGGCGACAAATCTATGGATTATTTAACTGGAAAATCCTGCAACCATATAAAGGTAAAACGCACTTTAATACTAAGAGGAACTGGGAGACTCTTAGCTCATGAATAAGAAGCTAGTCCAATCTCTAATCGTCATACTAGTTGTTTCCATGTTTCTGTCCACCTTTCAGTTTCTCCTTGCCGACGCAACTGAAAATGAATGGACGACGAAGGCGTCTATGCCCACTGCAAGAGGCGGACTTGGAGTTGCAGTTGTAAACGAAAAAATATACGCGATTGGAGGTTTAAACAATGACACTCAACTTGCAGTCAATGAAGAGTATAATCCAGTCACAGACACGTGGACCACTAAAGCGCAGATGCCTACTGCCAGAAGCGGTTTCGCCATTGCTGTTTATCAAAACAAAATCTACTGTATAGGCGGAACCGTAGGGGATAGTACTAATCTTGTTTCGGGATTCACTGGAGCAAATGAGGTTTATGATCCAGTAAAGAACACTTGGGAAATCAAAGAGTCTATGCCAACTCCTAGAGCTGACCTATGTGCAAGTGTTGTTGACGGCAAAATCTGCCTTATAGGCGGAAAAGAATACTGGGGAGTTAATCCTTTTTATCACGAACTTGATGTAAACGAAGTTTATTATCCAGAAACGGATTCATGGACTACAAAGGCACCAATGCCTGTTCCTGCTTTAGGTTATGCGTCTGAGGTGGTCGATGGCAAAATATATGTGATTGGAGGTTCACGGGAATTCCAAGAGGGGTTGGGAGCTCTTACTGCTATTGGTTCCAATTGGGTTTATGATTTTAATAACGATGCATGGAGTAGCCGAACTAGTCTCCCTGTTGCCTTGAGTCATGCGGCTGCGTGTGCAACCAGCGGTGTCACGGCGCCTAAGAGAATTTACGTTGTAGGCGGGTTTGATCAGACTAATTATAGCAATGCAACTCACGTGTATGATTATGAACGTAATGTTTGGAGTTCTGGCTCTTTGATGCCGACGGCTCGTGCGTACTTGGCGCTCGCTGTTGTAGATGATGTTTTATATGCGATTGGAGGTTTTGATGGTTTAAATTGGCTGGACGCAAATGAGCAGTATGCTCCGGTTGGGTATGGAACTGTGCCGCCGGAACTGCGTGTTTTGTCTCCAGAGAATAAAACGTATACTGATAACACTGTTCCATTGGTGCTTACGGTGAACAGGCCGACGCATTGGATTGGCTATAGCTTGGATAACCGCGCTAACGTGACGGTTACGGGCGACACTGAATTATCTGGATTGGCTGAGGGCGAGCACAGCATAAAAGTCTCTGTTAATGACACTTTTGGAAACGTAGTTTCCTCCAGTACTGTTTACTTTTCTGTGGACACCCTTCCTCCGCGGGTTGTGATTTTGTCTCCAGAGAACAAAACTTACGGTGAATCTGATATCCAATCAACTTTTACGGTGGATGAACCAGTTTCGTGGATGGGCTACAGCCTAGACGGAGAAGACAACGTGACCATCACGGGAAACATTACTTTGGCTGTGCTTACTGACGGCTTTCATAGTCTAAAAATTTACGCCACAGACCTCGTGGGGCATACTGGAGTCTCTGAAACAGTTCACTTTAACATAGCGCCTTTCCCGACAGTTTTGGTTGTAGCCGTAGCAGTGACCATAACCATAGCAGTCGCAACAGGATACCTGCTAATAAAACGCAGAAAAACAATTACGACAAAAGCAAGAAAATAACTTGAATATTGTTACTTTGAGAATAAGACTTACTTCACCAAAAGAGGATTGAAGAAACGAACTGTGCTACATGAGTTATATCATCATTTGGTCAATGTTAAAAGCTTAGAATTACCTAAGCGAGTCGAAGAAAAGGAAGCTAACCGTTACTCTCGAGAATTTCTTGTTAGTCAGAGACAAAATTGTGGCGACATTATGGGGAGTCACAAGAATATCTGTTTTAAGAGTACCAAAAAGAGTACAAAAAGAAATATTAGAAAGTATGAATGCGGAAGGAGAGAGAAGAATGGTGTCTAAAAATCGAGCTTTTCTCTTGCTTTGTTATTGCTTATCAAGAAAAAGGAGCTATATGGGTATGAGTTCGTCTCGTTTGCGCAACAGATAGATTCTATTGTTCACAGGGATTCCATCTACCCGCATTTGGAATAGCGCAGTATCTTGATGAAATTTACCTTCACAGAGAGCTTCTAAGGTAGGTTGCAAGGCTCCAGTTTGCATAAAATAGTTATAGCCCTTACTATCACCTACAAGCCAATCAGTAGGGAGAATGCTTCTCATCCTTCTCAAATCTATCTCCCAAGGCTTCAGGATTTTTTTACTGACTAGTTCAGCTTGCATCGTCAAAAATGGTTTGAAAAAACGTACACCCAAAACTGAACTAACTAGTTTAGGGTGATAGCCACAAGCTGTTTCATGTTGATACAGATTTTCTATACCTTGAACAGCTTCTATTTCCTCTAAACTTCTTGGAGGCTTGATTTTTATTTCTCGCTCTTGTATAACTAGCTCAGGTATAAGTTCAGGTAGCCCTGTTAAATCCTTGACGTTTTCAATAATCTCTTCTCCAGTGGTTGTAGGAAGAGAGGTATCAAGTTTGCCAGTTAGCGGGTATTCTATTAGGGTATGTGGTCTATTTCCTCTAACAATTTTAATTTTTAGATTAGTATCTTTATGCTTTATGTCTACCAGTTTCTTAGCTTTCTCTACACTCACCGATACTATACCTTGAAAACGGAACATTTCTAGGTTAGGTTGTAAAGTATTCTGCAGTGTTAGCAACGGTATAAAATCAACATTTCTCGGATAACGGTCAGGAAAAGGTTTTGTAGGTGCCGTCATTATCACCTCCCCTTTTCTAACTTCTTTAGTAACATATCGTATGCTTCCTCAACTGATAAGCCACAACAACTCCATCTGAGGTCTTTCCAACTTGATTTCTCTTTAGTCACTCGGCAGAGTCAAACCATTCGGTAAAACGAAATTTCAGGAGAGACTGAAATATCCTTATCCAACTGAAACGGGATTTGCTAGCTCTTTAGGCAAGTTTTCGTTTATCAGCCATCAATAACTAAGAACGCAAGAGAATAGATTTCTTGAAAGGAACAAAACTTAAATATTCAGCTACTCGCGCGTTATTCAGGAATAGGGTGAAGGCAACACAGCACGCCACAAAACACCATAAAACTTCACTCAAACAAACAATCTTTCGGGCGGTAGGGTCGCCCTTAGCGTTTCAGCGCTTAAAGACCCAGTTTGGCGCTACGCCGCCCTGTTTCAAATGTACTGGAAAGGAGAGTGAAGTTTGGAAGATGAGCGCTGATCAACCGTTCGGAAGACTACAAGGGCGAGTTTACCTAAAACATAACGGCAAATTCTATGCAATAAGCGATGTGGAAACCAGCGGTACCATTAATGGTCTACAGAAACAAGTCATTACTTGCATCGAAATTGGAAGCGGAACGAAGACGAAACTTACTTTAAAAGGTGAAGGGCTTATTGACCCTTTTGTTGGTGCTTTCGAGGCTGAGAAAGAAACAGGTTGCCCATCACTTCTGTTGATAGACTTAGAGTCAGGTGAATGGAGTGTCTACCTCATAACAGATGAACTTAAGCACCGGTTTCCGTTCTTGCGAGACAAAATCGACTAAATTGCATAGTTAGCCCATTGCTGACACTACAAGCGTCCCATCCCCTCTTTTTTTAGCATTATTAGTGTGTCATTACTCTGTGCAAAATAAGGGAATACTTCAGAGCTAAATTTGATTCGAGTAAGAGTTGAGCGCTAAATTTTTTAAGCTAAGAAAATCATTTTTGAAGCGGTTAGAAGTTGAAAACAATAAGAATTTCGGATGCTGCTCACCGTGAGCTTACGCGCTTGCTTGGAGAAATGATGGTTAAGACTGGAAAACCAAAAACCTACAATGATGTCATAAACGCTTTAACGGCTCAGTCTGTAATTATACCCGCTGAGTTGCTTGAGAATATAGACGCGGCGATAAACGCAAACAAGCAGTCGAGCTACAAAACACGAGAACAATTCATTGAAGACGCGGTAACAGCCTTGCTTCAAAACCCCTCTGGCAAACGTAAAAAAGAAAGCGCTTCAAAAGGGGAGATTAAAAGCAAGAAAACGAAATAAATGGGCTCTAACAAATTTGCTTTTTGGAGAACGCTATTACATTTTACTGTTTTTCAAGTTAAGTAAATCTTGCAAGCAACTGCCATTTTCGTTGGCGTTTTTCATGAGACGCTTGAGGCTTCTGCGGAGTTGCTTAAGGTCAACCGAGCGCTCCAGAATCTTCAGGATTTTAAGCGAAACCAATGTTTTTTCGATGATGACTGGTAGTTTAGGTTCAGGAGGCGGTTTTTCACGAGGCCACATCTATCTTTACGGCTATTCTGGAAGTGGATATTACAGCCATTTATATGTTTATGTGTCTAAAAACTTTGACTATGACTGGCAACTTGCAAAAAGCTTATACGTGTCTTCTTCTACACCAGGCTGGATCGATATAGGTAACGCTCCTTCATCCTTCAAATATATTGCAGTAGTAGGCATTGATGACCAGGGATGGAGTTGTAATCTTTTTATAGATGCTGTACGCGTAATACCTTAATCTAATACCTTAATATTCTTTCCCTTTTTTATTTTTTGAGTTAATTTTTCTGAACGGTATCGAGGAATAACTAGGTATAAGGTCTCATTTTTACTTTGTTTTTATCAGCTACCTTCAATCCGTAAAAGGTGTTGGGGTTGCCCGGATTTGAACCTATTTGGGTTCAGAACTTACTACTCAACCCAAGAGCTTAGACCTTACGATTTGGGCAGGCTGACGCCCCCGAAAACTATATGAGTTAAATGCGATAGTTGGCCCGACAAGGTCTACATCCAAAAGGGTTCGAACCGATTTTCTCACTACTAAATTTAGTAAACGATTGCAGTAACAGCGTGGCTCGCGGGAATTATAGGCTTCAGCATAAAAGAAGTCTTAGGCGGACAAGCATTAAAGCAATGGCATTAGAAAAGCACATGGCAACCGCCTTTTCAAGAAACCTTGACTAAGCAAAAGCCCAGTTGGTCAATAAACCTTTACAAAAAGACCTTTTAGACGGAATAACTTACTATTATTTGGTGCTGATATGAAAAGAACCGCATTAGCACTAATACTAATTTTGGTACTCGTCTTGTCAGCTGTGATTGTAGCACTGTTCATCCGTTTGGGAACTCAGACTCCTTCAGCCATAACCATTAGGCCTGACGGGAGCATTGAGGGAACAAGCCAAATCCAGCGGCAAGGAGACACTTACACTTTGACGGGCAACCTCTCGGGCGGTATCAATGTTCAGAGGAGTGATATTGTAATTGACGGAGTAGGCTACGCTATTAAGGGAGGCGGTGAAGGAAGAGGGATAGACCTTACTAACCACCATGGGGTAGACCCGTCACGCCCTCAAATCAAGAACGTAACTGTAAAGAACCTTAAAATCATAAATTTTGGACATGCGATAGAATATGTACCTTCTGTTAACGACACTTTCATCGGAAACTATGTGGCAGATTGCAGCATTGGCTTCAACATATGGTGGACCTCCAACCACACCCTAATGCACAATACAATCGAAAATTGCGTGACTGGAATCACCATTAGCTTTGGAGGCAGCGGCAACGTCATCACAGAAAACAACATTCTGAATTCCAGCGTTGGAGTTATGGATTCTCAAGATAACACGGTTGATAGGAACTACTGGAGCGACTACTTAACAAGATACCCCAACGCTACGGAAATAGGAGACTCGGGAGTTTGGGATACGCCTTACGAAGTCCACGAGGCCTTAACAGATAATCACCCACTAGTTGAGCCAGTTGCCGTGACTCCCGATTTCCCTGATGAAGAGCCTTTCCCAACCGCCTTGGTCGCAGTTCTAGTGGCAATAGCCATTACTGGCGTGATACTGCTGGTTTACCTAAAGAAACGCAAACGCTAAATGGAATGTTTTTACTTTCTCATCCTGAACATCTTTACCCCATCCAATTCAGTAACATACTCAAACCCCGCCTCCACCAATTTTCTTGCCTGATGAAGTGCGCGTTCGTGCGTGTGCGCGTTCGCGTGCTCGCGTGTGCGTGTGGAGAGAGGTAGGTATAGGTAGGTAGAGGTAGAGAGAGACTGAGATTGAGTGATAGTGTGGTAGGAGTTGAGTGATAGCGGAGTGATGGATGAGTGGTTGGTTGGTTGGTTGGATTAAAATTTAATTCAAATTTCAAAAACTGATCCGCAACTTCGGGTATCTATAAATAGAGGGGGTATAGTTTTTTCCGAGCACTAGAGAACGGCAGCTTTCTTTCACTCACCCTCTTGCTCTTCAGCGCCTTCTTCTTCGCTGGTGTTCTCAGAAAGCAAGGTCGTCTGCGCTTCACTTCTAAGAAGCAAGTCAATCAGCGCTTTCTCATCCACTTCCGCACGCGTTCTCCAGTCCAAATACAACTGTTCATTATCGTCCTGCTGCAGATAGCCATAGCGAATATACCTGTCAATGTTTAAGCCGACTTTCCAGCCTGGAAGTTTCTCGCCTAACAGCTCTTCCACGTCTTTACGCGGCGCCTGTCCCTTCTTGCTGATGATGTACGAGATTGTTACGGCTAAACCCGCCAAGTCGTCTATTCGCCAGCCAATCATCTTCGTCTCCTTCGGCGTTAACTCGCCCTGCAACGTGATGTAAAACCGTGCTTTGTCAAGCTCTTCTACGGATGGCTTCCCAGACGGCGTTTTTTCCTCTTCAAAAACGGTTTTAACCTGCAAATCAAGCGACTTCAAATAGTCATCAAGAATGCCTAAAACTTTGGGGTAATCTACGCCTAACGCTTTGTGCAACTCCCAACCCTTAACGCCAGGCTTCTGATGGCGCCTGTAAAACAGCATGTGCGTTGCCCGTTTCACTTTGCTCGCGTAAACGCCTCTCCTCTTTCTCAATCCAACTCGCCTCTCTTCCACTTCTGCCAGTTCTCATACGTGACCGCTATTGGAATCGAAATCGACTGCTGCGTGCCGATCTTTGCCAAAGCCTTTTCGAAGGGTTTAATGAAAATTTCCTCTTCCAACGGGTAAATCTCCAATGTTGCGTAGCCGTATGTTATCAAGAAGCTTGCTAGGAGAGCCCGCTGCACGGTTTCCTCGTAAGTTTCTGCGCCGATAAAATCCCAGTAGAGAACCTTGCCGTCACGCCCTTTTTCTTTAACTTTCTCTTTCAGCTCTTGCCAGTAACATTCTAGTTCTTCAGAAAAGACCTTGTCTCCGAAGATACGTTCCCTTATCAACTCGTCTCTGCTGGTAATTCCCATTGCAACTTCTGGGACGGCAAGTTCTGGCCATCTTTCCTTAAGCGGCAACAGCGTTTTCCAGTATCGGGTCGCTTCAGCGAGACTGTGAAGGCTGAGCTGCTCCAACTCAACCAAAGGATGCCAAGCCTTGAGAAATACGCTTATCATTTCTTCTTTGCTTGCTTGCGTGATTTTTTCTTCGAGAAGGAATGGGTCTGTGTAAAGCGATGTGCTGCGGTGTTTGACCCATTCACTTTGAAGTTTTATGACTGATGCTAAGTGGTGGATCGTCTCAGCGTCCAAGTTAAGTTCGTCAGGCTGTTTCCAGTGTGGAAAGTACTCTTTAATCACACTGATTATGTTGTCAATATCCAGCAGAAACGGGTCCACTGTATGGTTTTCTATAGCCATGCACATTTCTATAATGCGTTGCAGTTTTTCTTTGCCGAGTTTTTTCTGCTTTTTTTTGGACGGCACTAGGCAACCTCTCGAACTATGGATTTTCCTTCAACGTTTTGTACGGTGATTATGTTGGTGTCCTCTTGGGTGAAAGTGATTTGGCTTGGGGTGATTACGATGTACTGGGCTGTGGCGTCCTTTATCAGCGAAACAATCATCCTCGCAATCGTCTCTCGGTTTTTAGGGTCCATGTGAATGTCGTACTCGTCCACGGCGCGAAACGGAGAGCGAACGTGCTGTTGCAGGGCAAGAAGGAAACTCATGGTCGCCGTGGTTCTTTCTCCGCCGCTTTGAGTGTAAGCGTCTAACGCCAAGGGTTTTCCACCCTTAAAGCCTACAAGAATCTCTAGCCCAGCCGTTTCTATGTCATGCCCATTGGCAAGTCGCACTTCGCCCGCTGCCAAAGTTTGACCCATAATCTTCTGGTACTCCAAGTTCACTCGGTCCAAAAGACTCTGCATCACGGTTCGCCAGACTTGCATCCTAGTTTTGACTTCTTCAAGGGTTTTTTCGCGGTTTTCGGCAACTACCTGCGCCTTTTCCTTCAGTTCTAAATAAAGCTTGGAATAAGACTCGTACATGCGTTCTATGTCTTCTGAAACGTCTGAGAGCGCGGCTAAGTGGCCGTCGGTGAGGCGGATTTCGTCGAGAATTTCCGCGGCGCTTTTTAGCACGGCGATTCGAGCGCCCGATTGTTCCGCCTTAACAGTAGCCGAGTCCAAGCTGGCTTTAGCGTCTTTAAGCGACGCGTCTATTTCTCTCAAATCAGCCATGGCGTTTTCTTTGCGATACTGAAGCAAGGCGAGTTGAATGCGGTTGTCTAAAACTTGATTCGTTACTTTCTCAACCGCTTCTTCTAAGCTTTGCATTTTGGTTTGGTTTTCTTTTACTTTTTCGTTTATCTTCAAAAGGTGTTGCCGCGAGTTTTCCAGCACCTCGCGCAGGTTTTCGTTTCGGAGTAGCTTAAACTGGTTTGCGCTTTTCTGGATTGCAGGCTCCAAAACTGCGACTTCTTCAAGCAACTGTTGAACTATGGAAAAAGTGGCTTCGTTTTCGGCGATTCCGCGTTCAAGGCTGAGGCGCTCACTGAAAACCGTCTTCATCTCGCCCTTCAGCGTTTTCTGCTGGCTCTGCTGATCTTCAAGTTGCCCCTTTGCAGTTTTTGCTTCCTCTTCAATTCGGTTCAGGATTTGCTGTTCTTTATGCCTGTCTGCCTGTAGCCCTTTGAATGTGCCTTCGCGCCGTTCCACTTCTGCCCACGCAAGTTCACGGTCAAGGAACCGCCTTTTAGTCTGCAGTTGCTTTTTCTCCTGATATTTCGTGTATTGTTCGCGCCAATAGTTGAGCGTTTGTTCTGCGGATTCCAAGAGTTTGCTCACGGATTCTTCTTGGCTGAGAATACGCGTTAGCTTGCGTTGGGCTTGCAGCACGTTCTCGCGGAACGGTTCTAAACCCACGGCTGCTTCGACCATGCGCAGCTTTTCCAAGCTGGAGAGCACCGTGAACTGCTCCACCATGTTCTGATGCATAATGATAAGCATGTTGTCAGGGTCAACGCCGAACTTGCCTAAGAGGCGTTCAACCTTCTGTTTCGTGGCGGCATGGTTCTCAAGCTCAAACCAGTACTTGCCGTCTCTCCGCAAAACGCGAGTGAGGAAAATTTGGTCTTTGCGGTACTTGGGAACAGGACGTTTGCCGCCTCGTTTGCTGTTGTTTAAAATGAGCGTAACGCGAGCCTGATTCTTACCCCAACGTATCAGGTCACTTAGCTTTCTCGAGCGTTCCGTGTACGACTGGCCCAGACCAACCGAAATGGCCAAAAGAAGTGAGGATTTTCCAGAGCCGTTGGGTCCGCCGATGACGTTCACGCCGGCTTTAAAGGGTACCCTCGCGTACTCGTAGCTCATGAAGTTCTCTAATATGACTTCTTGTATCAGCATCGCAGTTTTTTGCCTCTTATGCAGCGTGCGTTATTAGGTGAAAATTCTCTTATTTAACCAATTAGTACAAGTTTAAAACAATTAGGCATGAGATGCGCAGAGCTCTTGCCGTCACTTCAGAGACATGTGCCACTCGCAGTAAGGGTCTCCATTCGCGACACATTTGGTTTTTTGGATCTTTGGAGTTTTACTCATAATCTGTTCATACATGCCGGACACGAAACCTTCTATACAGCTACGGTACATTGGTTTTTCACAGCCGAGTCCAGCGAAAAAGTTGTTCCAGATCCTAAATTTAACTTCAGCTTGTTCCAGATCGAATTCTACAATTTCTATTTTTCCCAAACCAGCATCCGTGAACCTTTGACTGACTGTTTTCAGGAACAGTTGTTTGTCAACCTTTGTTATATCAGATGTCTCTTCGACAAAACGTTTGCCTGCTGCTTTGCCTGCCTCGAAAATGATTACTTTGGCACCTGACTGAAAGATTTCAGAAAGCCTTGAACAAATTTCTTCAATTCTGGCTTGGGTGATAATTAAGCATCTTTCTCCAGTTACTTTGTCTTTGACAACGCCGGTTTGCCCGTCAAACTCAAACTGCATGCCGCATCACAAAGGGTCAGTTTTGGTTTGTTATCATATTTATGTTTTTACAATGCTGACAGAAAATTTTGCCTTTTCGAACAGCCACAAGTGTGCTAAGCAAAGTTTCATAAGTAGCCGTTATCACCATTTTAGAAGACAAAGGTGTTACGCATGGTTGTTGCAGGAAAAATCTTCAGATTTGCGGAGCAGCTTCCCGTGGCTGAGGTTGCAGCTAAACTTGACGGCTACCGCACGGAGGAGCCTTACGAGGAGGGCGACTACAACTTTACGCTTGTGACGGAAGTGGTTGGGCTTTTGCCAAAGGAGAACATGCTCCGCGGCGTCTATTCGCATGATTACGTTATACACGTCTTCCACAGAGGTAAAACTGCGCCCTTGCCGCGCACCGTGGAAGCGCTCTTCAGCTTCGCCCAAGCGGAAGAAACCACGTTCCTAACGATTGTGGAGAAGAAGCGCGTTGCGAATTTCATAGCGAACAAGCTCAGCGGACTCCTCTTTGAGAAGGTAGGTGGCATAGTTGAGGCGAGAATCCCGCCTGAAACCCTGCGGGAGTTTCACCTGAAAAACCCTGAAGACACGAAAATAACGTTCTTTGATAACGTGGATATACCTAACGTGAACAAGCTGTCGCTTTACGGGCCTGACTTGATAAACGCGACATTGTTTGAGGATTACACGAAGCATGGGGATTTGTGGTACGTGGTTGCGCGGTCAAAGGAAACAGGCTACGTTGTAGGCGTAACAAGAGACGCTTCGGTGACCATATTCAATTTGACGGACAAGAGCAAGTACGTGGAATACGTGAACAAGGAGATATACCCGATAATTTTGGAAACTACCCAGTAATTTTTTTACTTCCGTTTTCTGATTTGGGTAGTCCTATCCATCTTGGCGTTCTATTCATGTATTCCCGATAGGCGGCACCGTAATGTCCAAGGGTGCAGGCTTCTTCAATCTTTATGAAATGTGCAGCTCCAACCCCAACTATTATGGGAAACAACAAGAAAACCCATGAAGCCGAAATTATGCTCACACCCAGAAGAAACAAAACTTCAGTTACATACATAGGATGCCTTGAATAGCGATAGAGTCCTCTGGTAACTGGTTCGCCAGCTGGTGTGTTAGCCCAATTCACCATAACATACCATAATGCAACTAATCCTACTAGAGTAACTGGAAGACCTATATAGAACCATATCGTGCCCAATTTTAGAGGCAGAAATATTGAGTATATAACGGCGAGGAAATAAATTAACTTGGAAAAAAGGCAAAATGACATCTTAGTCTTGGATAGACGCACTTTTGATGGAGAGGGTGCACGTTTTTCTTTAGCTAAACGAAGAAAGTAAATAGTAAGTAATAGAGAGGGAACCGTGAAAATCCAAGCGTTCCACAAGCCTAACTCAAACACTGGTATAAGCGACACAATTTCCCTCTTTATAGTTACCACTATCAACTATCTAACACTTTAGTATGAGCCATTTAGAATTAAGCTAAAAGTTCCTAATGGCGAATGATTAAAAAGCAACTGAGAATGAATCGGTGGCACAAGTGATTTAAGCTAAGAACAAGAAATTAATCTTTTTGCGTTTTAACTTGTGGGGAGGTGAGAGATTTGGAAATTAAAGAGATGTCTTTGGAAGAGAAGTATGACAAGCTCTACGACCAATACGTCATGACAGATGTTATAGCCTGGGCTTTCGTTAAGGAGATGGGGCTTACAGATAAGTATTTGGACTACTCGATGAAGGTTTTTAAAAAGTTGATGCCATCAGTCTTGGGTTATGCCTTCAAGTTTATTAAAATGCTATCACCGGGTAGAGCTTTCAAAATGTTTGTTGATGGCATCTTAAAAGATGGTCAAGTTACAGAGCCATTGTCCAACACGGAACTCGTCAGTCTTTCTGACCGAGAAGCAGTAATTAAAACAAAGAACTCTGTAATGCTAAAAAAGTATAGGGCCATAATAAAAAAAACAGGTCTTAAGCTCGATTTGAAGGAATATTTAGAACTTGGCATGGAGGCAGGCAAAGGAATGTTTAACGAGTTCGGGTTTGATGTGTCCTCTGATATGTCACATATTGAAGAAGACGAAATGACTTCCATAATAAAGTTGAAGAAATGACCTAACTCCTTCTCTTTCCCTTCTTTTTTGTAATCTGTCGTATAGTTGATGGCAAGATTGTTGAGAAAGAGTCAGGGATATATGACGAATTGGATTTCCTCAAGCAACTAGGTTTTATCGAATACACAGAAAAAGGAAAGAAACTCTTTCCAGAGGATGTTAAGTAACTGCTTTGCCTTACAATTCATCAATTTACATGCCTATCGAGCAAGTAGCAAAGCATGGTTAGATACTAGTCCTTTTTCTCTGATTTCGGTATTCCTATCCATTTTGGGGTCCTATCCATATATTCTCGATATGCATTCCCATACTTCTCAAGGCACCAGCGTTCTTCGGGAGCTATCAGAATGTCATACAGGACTATGAATACGGCTATCAACAGTAGAAACAGCCAGGAAGCACAGGCTATTCCTATGCCAGTGAATATCAGGAAGGTGCCGAGGTAAATAGGGTTTCTTGAAATGTGATAGAGCCCTTTGGTGGCTGGTCTATCCAGTGGAGTATTAACAAGATTTGTCGCAGCAACGATAGTGAAGATCATACCTAACAGATAAACAATGAGCCCAATGTATAACCATGCTGTGCCCAGCTTCAACGGCAAGAAGAAACTGTAGATAGCGGAAGCCAAAATGATCAACAGTGAAATAACGTCGAGTTTATTCTCCTTTTCATTAAGCGGAGGCGTAATTGGTCTACTAGAACCCTTCTGTCCCCTAAGACGATAAAGGACACCAAGGACAATATACAACGACAAATAAGAAAGTATAAGAATCCAAGCGTTCCATAAGTCTAACTCAAACGCTGGAATAACCGACACAATTTCCCTCTTTATAGTTCATTTATTGCATATCTAACATTTTTGGTATACACCATTTAGAATTAAGCTAAAGTTCCTAATGGCGAATGATTAAAAAGCAACTGAGAATGAATCGGTGGCACAAGTGATTTAAGCTAAGAACAAGAAAGTAGCATTTTACGTTTTAACTTGGGAGGAGGTGGGAGATTGAAGTTGGGTGATGTGATAACGGCTGTGGCTTCTTTGACTGTGATTGCGATACTGCTTAATTTTGTGTTTTTGGCGGTATTTGTTCCAGTGAATTCTTATTGGGGGGTTGATATTGCTGGATGGCTTTCGACTTTGGTGGCTTCGTTGATTGTTGGTTACGTGTTTGCCGTAAAGATTCAGGAGGAGTCGAGGAGGGGAGCGATTGGCAGCATTGTTGTTTTGTTTACGGTTGTGGTGATGTTCGCCCTCATGGCTTTAATGGCTGCTAATTCGTACACGGGCATGGCGATGGATGAGGGTCTGGAGAGCATATTCTCAACGAGTGGGTGGACAACTACGGATTGGTTCGGTTATTCGCATTATGCGCTGGTTATGATGGTAGCAGTGAATGGGGTCTTTACTTTGGTGTTTGGTTTCATCGGACTCTATGCTGGTTCAATGCTTAGGAAGCCTAAGAAAACCTGAGAATAACTATCATATGAAAAGTCAAACGAAAGGGTGTAAACACTCTTTTTTTCTATTTCACTTTTACATGCAGGTACATGGGATGCAGATAGGAAACGGTTTGTCAGGGTCTCTTCTTTTGGAATCACCTCCTTATGATAGGTCTTGATGAACACTTCCCTGCAAAATCATTAAGAAACGAAGAAACACTACCAACTTCCTCTTTTTAGTAATTTCATTTTTCAGTAAAGTTACCTATACGTTCCAAAATTGTTCCTTAATGAATCTTGTAACTGGGAATGAATCAATAGAAGTATCTTCCATAAATCATAAAAGCAGATAGCAAAAATACTAACCGTTTCCGTTTTAGCTTTGTAGGGGGTGAAAGAAGTAAATAAAAAAGTCTTAGGAATAGTTATAGCTTTAGCTGCAGTTGTGTTAGCGTTGCCTATTTCTGCAGCCTATGCTGAAAAGCCTACTATAGAACTGACCCTTAGCGGAAAATATTGGATGATGGACGCCAATCCAGACCATATGAAAGTGTTCACTACGGGGAATAGTGGTAATACGATGTTTAAATTTAGAGGGTTTGTCTCTGTTTGGACTGGAGATATAGCAGGTTCTGGTGTTTATAACGGTAATTGGGTGTCAAAGTCTCCTTTTGAGGGGACATATACTGGATGTTTCATCTTAGAAGACGTAACAATTGCAGGCGTAGGCAGTGGTGACCTTAGAATCGGAGCATTGGGATTTGACTTACGGATTGAAAGTGGAAGTGGCGACTTGAGGAGTATACGAGGAAAGGGAACAACCACAATGGTCTCCATGATTGAATGGGATTATGAATTGGAAATTCAAATCAACCCATAACCAAAAGATTAAACAAAGACATAACTGAGGAAAACCAAATCTAACCACCTTAATCTCTCTTTTTCTATTTCATTTTTTGTTATGACTATGTAGACTATTATGGCATGAGCGGTTTCTTACTGTAGGAGTCGGTTGTTTGAAGTCTCTGATTATTACTATAATAGTTCACTGGTTAAAATCGGATTATCGAAAAAGGGGAAAGTTGTGTGGAGACATCGCCAGAAATATGCAATAAGGAGATATACCCAATAATTTGAAAAGCACCGCCTAATTTTTTTCTTCAGGATTTCGCCCGTTTGGGGCTTACAATAGGTTTTGTAGAGGGCTTTTCGTTATTTGGAAAGTGATTTCGATATGGGTCTTCCATCGATGTAGGAGCATCGGATGCCATATTTTCGTGCGCATTTCAAGCAAAGGATCGGGTCGCACAGTGTTGTGGAAAGATATTTTTCTCCACCATCAGGGGCAATGGCAACCATAACGCCTTTGTCAATTTCACTTGCTTTTTTTAATGCTATGTGGAATATGGCGCCTGAACTCAGTCCCACGAAAATTCCTTCTTGAAGAGTAAGAAGTCTAGCGGCTTCTTCTGCTTCTTTAGGATGTACTTTATAAATTTCGTCTACAAGTTCCTTTTTCCAGATGTCCGGTACATACTGGCTTTCAAGATTTTTCAAGCCTGGTATAGATGTGCCCTTTACGGGCTGAACGGCGATTATTTGAATATCTGGGTTATATTCTTTAAGTCGCTTAGAAACTCCCATAAGAGTACCAGTGGTACCCATTCCCGCTACAAAGTGGGTTATTCTTCCCTTCGTGTCACTCCAGATTTCCTCTGCTGTGGTTTCATAATGCGCAAGCACGTTGGCTTGATTTGCAAATTGATTCGGCATAAAATATTTGTCTGAGTTTTGGCTGGCTATTCTACGTGCCAAATCTTCTGCTCCATCCATACCCTTATCTCCTTCACTTAGTATGATTTTGGCGCCCATTGCATTGAGAATCTGCCGTCTCTCTAAGGTCATCGTTTCCGGCATAACGAGGAAGAGATTATAGCCTTTTACGCGACAAACTAATGCGAGTCCAATACCAGTATTGCCGCTGGTGGGCTCTATAACGACCTTATCTTTGTTAAGCTGCCCAGTTTTCTCGGCTTGCTCAATCATGTATTTGGCTATACGGTCTTTAACCGACCCCCCAATGTTGAATTTTTCCAGTTTCACATACATTTCAAGGTTTGGATTTTTATGCAAATGGTTTATCTGCACCATCGGAGTGTTGCCAATTAAGTCCAAGATGTTTCTAGCAATCATCTGGCATCGTAGAAATGATGTAGCCGCATATCTAAATCATTTTCTGTTCTATCAGCGAATCAAGGCGAATGACTGAGTTTTCAAATGTGCTTTTATAGCTACGAATGCATAGTTTCTTGTCATGCAAACCGCGCTGACTCTTGAAACGTTCCTGAGTTTGCTTTTAGCCGTAGCATTAGGCGCCGTCGTCGGCGTGGAGCGAGAAATCACACATAAACCTGCAGGGTTAAGAACGCATATGCTTGTTTCGCTTGGCTCATGCCTCTTCACCATAGTATCCGTAGGCTTTAGCATGGACCCTGCGCGGATAGCCGCTGGCATCGTTGCAGGAATCGTCTTTATAGGTGCGGGAGCAATTTGGGCGGAGAAGGACAAAGTCGTGGGCGTAACAACTGCCGCAAGCCTTTGGGCTACAGCCGCCATCGGCTTGGCAACTGGGATAGGTGATTACCCATTAGCCCTCACGGTGACCGCGCTTGTCTTCATAATTCTGTCCTCAAAGTTCCTACTGAAAAAATAGGTCTCGAACATTAGACAGTCGTTCTCACCGCACTTTTTCAACGCGCAACGTGTTAATTTCACTCTGCTTAAAAATTGACCATTACGCCTCATATTTGGAGCCTATTAGCGATTCAATGCAGAAACCAGTAGAGGGCTCTCACACAGCGCTTCAGTGCTTTATATAAGGGAGAGGGCTATAGTTTCCGAGCACAACAGAACAAGCCCAATCATTTCACATGTTGCCTTTTCTTGTTCTCTTACTGGATTTTCAACGTAAGAACTGCTTGTAAACTGGATGTCCCTTAAAGCGCAGGGTTGTTTCAGACCTTTCCACGGTTCCGCTTGGCAATCGCATGCATATTGAATGCACAACTGCGCCGTTTGGAATTAAGCGCACTCCATCCAAGAGTTCGCCCTTTGTGACACCTGAAGCCGCAAAGACAAGTTCTTTGCCCTTTGCCAGTTCATCTTGAGTGTAGGTTTTGTCCACGTCAACTCCTACCAGCCTTAGCCTTTCTATCCGTTTGGGGTCGTCTTTTTTGTCCTGCCAGACTTTTACAAGCATGGTTCCACCTAAGCACTTCACGGCTGTCGCCGCAATTGTTGCTTCTGGACCTGCACCAGCGCCCAAAAGCAGGTCAACACCCGACTCAGGGATGCATGAGACAACCGCGGCTGCGATGTCGCCGTCGGGAATCAGTATAATGCGCACTCCGAGCTTTCGGAGGGCCCTCAGCATTTCTGCGTGTCTCTCGCGTTCCAGCATTATCACGGTCAAGTTTGTCAGAGGCAAGTTTTTCTCTCGCGCTACTGTGCGGACGATTGTTTCGATGGGCATGTCCATGGAAATTTTGCCTGTGGAGTGGTAGTCAGTGGCGACTTTGAAGTAGTAGCCGTCATCGGGGAGGACTTGAAAGCAGCCTGCGGGGGCGCAAGCCAAGGCGGATATGGCGTCTTTTCTGCCTTTAGAAGCGGCGGTGGTGCCGTCCACGGGGTCTACGACGAACTCCACTCGGGGTCCTCGGCCTGTGCCTACTCTTTCTCTGGTGGTGAATGCTGGTGCATGGTCTTTTGGGCCTTCGCAGCAGATGACTTCGCCTTCTATGTCCGTTTGAGCTAGGACTGCCCTTGAAAACTCTACTGCCTTTGCGTCTATTAAGTCACAGTTTCCTTGACCGACGTGCAGTGCGGCGCCTATTGCTCCAGCGACAGTGATCCGCGTCAATGAAGGAGCTAAAGCTCTTAATGAAACCATGGTGTCGTTTCTCCATAATGCCATATTGCTGTGTATGTAGCCATCTCCTGTAATTAAAAGGTGTGCGTTTTTTTGAATAGGCAACCGCTGAATTCGAGAAAGCTGTATTAAGTGACGCCGAGCCAAGCTCCTGCGTATTGTCCGAAGTGGACTAGGATGGCGAAAGTGATGAGTCTGGGCACGAAGCTTAGCAACAAGAAAGTGGCTATGCGCGTCTTGAGGAACCCGCAAATGAAGGCAAGCAGCTCCACGGGTAAGACTGGGATTAACCCGAATACGGTGTAGGTTATCCAGCCCCACTTGTTCCACAGGTATGTCATTTCTTCGAAACGCTCAGCGGATATTCTTTTTTGGACGTATGGTCTTCCGAGGCGGTACGCCAAGCCATAGTTGATGGTCATGCCTATGGTGAAGCCGACTGAAGCGACCAGTACGAGCAGTATGGGGTTGACGCCGAAGAGGGCTGCGGCTACAACGAGAGCGGGGCTTCCCAAAGGCAGGATTGTTCCAGCTGCGATGGTTACGAGGAAAATGCCTGCAAGCCCGTAATTTGCAAAAAATGTTCCTGTGTCGGAGAACAGCTGCGTTCCCGCGATGTTGAAGATTTTCAGAAGCCAAATCACTATTACTCCTGCGACCGTTGCTATAAGCGCCAGCTTTATCGAGGAACGCATCCATGAAGCCTTAAGCAAATCCGATAAACTGTAGCTCGCTTTTTGGCTTTGTTCCGGCATAACAACCACAGTGAAAAAGAAAGAAGATGTGATCTTTCTAAAAAGCCTTTGCGAACCGAAAAAACCGACGTTTTCGCTTTCTCTTGACTCGTGAGTCTGTTGTGCTCTCGGAGACTATAGCCCCCTTATTTAAAGGCTGAATTAAGCGTGGAACCAATGTTTGACTTTCAAATTATGTGAAGAATTAGGCTTGTTTGTCAAGAAACCTTGACTAAAACTCTTCGTTAAGAGCATGTTTTGTCAAGAACCCTTGATAAAAACGCTTTTATCGGAAAAACGGGCAATATTAGTCAGGGATTGCCTGTGAAAAAGAAGGCGCTCTTAACAATCGCTTTCATTTCAATATTTCTGTTCTCAGCGGTGGCTGGAGCGTGGTTTGTAAAACCAGCTATGGCAGAAACAATAATTGTCCCAGATGATTATCCGTCAATTCAAGAAGCAATTAATGCTGCTACTCAAGGAGACACAATATTTGTTAAGAAAGGAACATATGAGGAAACGGAAAATCAAACGTTGGCGATAGATAAGACATTGTCGCTCATAGGTGAAGATTCCCAAAATACAATAATAAAATTGCATCCACGTTGGTACCCAGCATGGTTCTCATCCCCTTCATACTACGACAACCCAATAGAAATTGCAGCTAACGATGTCAAGATTTCAGGCTTCACGATTACCAGTGAGGGCGGTGCCATTTCCGTAACCGGAAATAGAACTCAAATAATAGGCAACATGATAAAAACAGGTCTCGACATTGGAAGCGGTTCTCATCAGACCGTTGCCGAAAACACGCTAGCAAAAGGCATCGATTTTTATGGTTCCTACAGCAAAATTACTTCAAACATGATTGCTGAATCAAATAAGGGTATTAGGGTTGGAGGTTTCTCCAATGTGGTTTACGGTAATCATGTAACAGGTGTTTCTAAGGTTCCCGGCATCAGTTTACATGGCGACGGAAACATTATTGCCAATAATACAGTAACAAACTGTCAATCTGGCTTGGTTTGCGTACTTTACGATGCAGGCTCCAACAACTTCGTCTACTCTAACAAGCTGATCAGCAATGTTTATGGTCTTCAGATAGATGGGGGAAGTAACAACACTTTCTATGCGAATTATCTAATCGACAATAGCATTGGTGTTAGAATTGGCTCTTCAGAGATACTTGGAAAAACCGCAATTCTCCATCATAATAACTTCGTTGGCAGCATTCAGCAGGTCAGCAAGTCAACAAGCTACACTGCTGGTTATTTTGACAATGGTAAAGAAGGCAACTACTGGAGTGACTACAACGGAAGGGACGCTGACGGCGACGGAATAGGCGACACACCTTACATAATAGACGTTAACCTCCAAGACCGTTATCCGCTAATGGCTCCCTTCGACATCAACAGCGTAACCATGCAGCTGCCAGAATGGGCAAACATTCCGCCTTCACCCTCACCTTCGCCTTCTCAAGAACCCACCTCAACACCAGCGGCAGAGCCTCAGCAACCAGAACCCTTACCAGAAACATGGATCGTAGCTTCAGCAGTGACAGTAGCTGTAATAGGTATAGGTCTTCTTGTCTACTTCAAGAAACGCAAGCACTAAAACGGAGATAACACTATAGTAGTGCGTAGTCTGTTGTTTTGATTCTTCCTTTCAAGTCTACGACTACGGCGAATCTTTCAGCCCACGGGTGCCCTTCCAAGTCTATCGGGCAAGTTCCCCTAACTATATAGCCCTCATCATGCTCTTCAACCATAGCCACATCAATCTTATCCGTATTCTTCTCTTTCTTGAGAAAATCAATCACTATTTCGCTAGCTGATTCCCTTGTCACTTGAGGCATAACCAATTCTTCCTCCGAAGTTCATTCTTACCTACTCTTCGGAAGTAGACAATTAAGTGTTACGCATGGAAAATCCTAATTACCATTAAACATACCCTGCCCCCTACCGCCTCAATAGCTTTTAAATCACAAAAACCACCAATCCTCTAGTTGAACGCGCATGAGCGAAAAGAAAAGAATAATCTTCCACATAGACATGGACCACTTCTACACCGCAGTAGAAGAACGCGAACACCCAGAATACAAGGGCAAACCCGTAGTGGTCGGCGCCGACCCGAAAGAGGGAAAAGGCCGAGGCGTCGTCAGCACAAGCAACTATAAAGCAAGAAAAAACGGCGTCAGATCAGGCATGCCCATCTCCCGAGCCTGGAAGCTTTGTCCAGAAGCCGTTTACCTGCCGCCGAACTTTCCGCTTTACATCAAAGTCTCTAATGAAATCATGGACATAACGCGGAAATACGCAGACAAGTTTGAGCAGTGGGGCATAGACGAAGCTTTCTTGGATGTAAGCGCACGAGTGAAGAACTACGCCGAAGCTGAAGCCCTAGCCAAACAGATAAAACGCGAAATACGCGAGAAAGAACAACTCACCTGTTCAATAGGCATAGGACCAAACAAGCTTATCGCAAAAATAGCCAGCGACTACCAGAAGCCTGATGGCTTAACCATCATCAAAGAGGACGAGGCAGAAGCGTTTTTGGCTCCGCTGCCAGCCCGCAAGCTCCTCTGGGTCGGACGCAAAACCGAAGCAAAACTCAAAGCCATGGGAATAAACACGATCGGTGACTTGGCACGTTACGACCCCACAGTGTTAACTGAGAAATTCGGCGTGATGGGCACGCAGATGCACCTGATGGCGAGCGGCATTGACCGAAGCGAGGTAAAGCCCAGAACCGAAGTGAAATCCATAAGCCACGAAACCACGTTCGAAGAAGACACTGCCAACGCTGACACAATACTAAAAGCGTTAAACGCGCTTTCCGAGGAAGTCTGCCGAGAAATCCTAAACCAAAACCTCTTCTTCAAAACAGTCACGGTCAAAGTGCGCTACGAGAACTTCGAAACGCACACTCGCAGCAAAACACTGGCTTTCACGACTAACCGCTCGCAGGATTTGAAGAAGATAGCAAAGGAACTGCTCCAAGCCTATTTGAAGCGTGACAGAAAAGTAAGATTGATCGGCGTTAGAGTTTCAAACTTCGTTAAGGGCGAAAAACAAAAAACCCTCACATAAACAGACATTTTTTATTCTTCCTTCGAAGTGGAAAAACCTTAACATGCACAGCTCTAACCATCTGCTCTTCAATGTTTTCCCTTTTCAACATCCAATAGAGGAACTTTTGGAATGAAGACCTAAATAGGGATCTAAATACGAAAGAAGAGTATTTCATGTAAAAGCTAACATGGTTCTGAGAGAAATCAGCAAGTTTCTCAGGGTCAACGGTTATTTTCATTTTGCTGGAGAGCGAGTGCGTTTCTTCTAACATAGGCATCTACAAGTTTAACAAGGGTGAATCATTCTTCTAATTTGATTTCCAGCAGGAAAACCATATTTTTGTCGGCCTTAGATTGGGGGCGCGCATTTGATCCTAATTTTGAACCGGGTCGACTCATTTGACGATGACTTGCAGAGCATTTAATTCCTGCCGTTTTCCCATCCTGCGAAACCCAAACAATGCGGCCCATTCTGGCGCATTGAGGGCATTTCATGCAGTCACCTATTTTGACTATGTTCTCGTTTCCCCCTCTTTTTATTGTCTACGTAGGTTTTCTTTCCCGCTTTCTTTTTAATCGTGCAAGTAACACGCACGGATGATTTACATCTTCCGCAGTTTTTCACTAACCCTGCTCTCAGAATACACAATGCTGTTCACCTTTTGTTGTTGTACTTTGAAAAGAATCAATTATTCAGTAGGTTCAGCCCAGAGGATAAAAGAAACTCTTCACGTTGAAGAGTGCCGTCGCTCTTATAAACGCATGGGTTAAAAAAATTAAGACGTCATAGAAGAAAAGTTGCAGCGTTTCAGTGTGTGCTGCTCAAAAACAAACTAAATGAAGATGGATTTAGAAAACGTGTTTTCTCTGTAGTTATACTAATATAGTTGGTTGCGTACTTCGTTGTAACGGTTAGAATTCTTTAGAGGAAGAGTCAGATCGGGCTATACGAGCTTTTTGCTTTTTCTCCGGATTATTCTAATTGGTAAATCGTTGGCGTAAGCAAATGCAGCCACGGAATTTGGTGCTGAGGATGGGTAAAAGAAAAGTCAAAAACGAGGGAAACCTTGGAAACATGTTGTTGCCGAGTGCAAACGATGTGCTGGGCACTGCTGTTAAAATGCTGGGCGGTGACAGAATCCTAGTGAAGTGTCAAGACGGCAAAGAACGATTGTGCAGAATTCGAGGCAAGTTAAAGAGGCGAGTGTGGATCAGAGAAGGCGACATCGTTTTGGTTTCTCCCTGGGATTTTCAGTCGGACAAGCGAGGCGACATTTTCTGGCGATACAGAAGAAACCAGACTGAATGGTTGAGAAGCCATGGTTACCTTAAAATTTAGGGGCAAAAAAGTGAAGAAACATGAGGCATAAACCGTCAATTGGCGAATATCTTGCTTTTCTTTCAATAAAATATGAAGTTAACCCTGAAAAATTCTTATATGCCCTACGCACAGCACAAGGACACAAATCCAATTGTGGCAACCTATCAATCCAGTGTCGCGGCGAAATAAAAACGAAATTGATCTTTTTAATTAAGAGGGATTCTGAAGTCATTGCACAATTCCGAATGGACAGAGAATTTCTCCTGAATAAAAGCAATCAACTCAAAAATTTCATGGAAACCGATAGGATCCGTAGGCATCTATCAAAGAAAAATAGAACATCTCCCGTCCATTCCATAATAGATGTGCGAACTGGAATGAGCCATGTTAATCTAAAGGCTAAAATCTTGGAAGTTGCAGCGCCAAAGCATGTTGTTACAAGATATGGAAACAACGCTAGCGTAGCTAAAGTGTTAATAGCGGACGAAACTGGAACGATCAAACTTTGCCTATGGAATGGACAAATAGACTCTGTCTCTGTAGGAGATACCATTCAAATTGAGAACGCTCAAGCATCCATGTTTAGAGGCGAAAGACAACTGAGCCTTGGAAAAAAAGGGACACTAAACAGCGTCGAAGTCCTCAAACCCCAACTGAAATCGATAGAGTTACCTACCACGAAGACTTAACAATCAACACACGTTTTCTTTTCTGTTTGGCTGCGTTCAAATTATCATTCACTGCCAACAGATTTTGACTGGGAACCAGACAATAGCGCTATAATTTCGAGAGTGCAAAACTCGAGAGATAGCAAAAAACTGATTGAAAAATGAAAAAATTATGGGAAAATTTATTTTTTAGTTAATGCCACTAGCCCGATTTAAAATCTTCTAGGCGCTCTTCTTTTTGAGTAACAGTCTCGGCAGTATACTGGCCTGGTTCCGTCGGGTTTGAATGGAACTTGACATTCTTGTCCACAATCAGCGCAGACTGCCCTGTGCATCTCTCTGTTATTGTACATTCGCTATTTCAACTCCTAATATTTTGCTGTGCAAAAATCGCTTCTCACACGCTCCATCTAACGTTTGCGTCGACGCTTATAAACTGCATGCTTAAAGTTTTGAAAAATAACTTGGAAAAGTCAACAGCGCACACCAAACCTAAAAAATGTATTCGTAAGTGGTGGGCTTGACCTCAATTGGGAGCGGGCCCGGTGGGATTTGAACCCACGGTTTTCGGCTCCGAAGGCCGACGCCTTAATCCGTGCTAGGCTACGGGCCCTGCACAGAGAACAATAACGGAGAGCCGTTAAAAGATTTACGAAAATTCTTATTAACCAACATAACATTAAACTGTGTTCGCTGCATTGCGGGCCGGTAGCTCAGCACGGCTGGAGCGTTCGGCTGATAACCGAAAGGTCGCCGGTTCAAATCCGGCTCGGCCCACCATTCTTTCCACGTAACGCCGCCGTGTTTTCAGTCTTTAGGGTGAACGGGTGTTTTAGAATAGAATGCTACATTTGGCTTTGAAAACTTCAACGAAATTCAGTTTATAACCTCTCTCTCGTTCTAAAGTCTTATAAATTCAAGCGTTCCAGAATGGTCTTTAGGGGAGAAAGTTTTGGTTAAAGATGAAGAAATGTTAGAGGAACTGAAAAAAATCCGAGCGTTGCTAGAGCCTAAACCTGCTCCGCCGCCACCAACGGGCTTGTGGGCTGAATTTAAGGACTTCATCGACAAATACAAGGTTATGGGGCTTGCAGTTGCCTTCATCATGGGTGTTTACCTCGGCAGTCTCGTTCAGTCCCTTGTCAAAGACCTGTTGCTGCCTGCGATCGGCTTGGCTATTCCTGGGCTTGCAGACTTGGCGACTTATACGGTTCCAGTGGGGACTCAGACATTCGGTGTCGGCAGCTTCTTAGTGGCTTTAATAACTTTCATAATAGTTGCCTTCGTGATCTTTATCCTAGTGAAGGTCACGAAGAAGTGGGGCATAAAATAGCAGGGCTATTGCTTCGTCTCGCTGAATCTGATCTGAGACAAAACTGTCACTGGTGTTTTGCGATTCCTAAATCCAGCTCTCTCATTTTTGTTCATGTAGGTTTTAAGGCCTAAGATGATTAGGTGTTCGATAAATGTGCTGCGTTTTTCTCTTCCGCGGATGTTTTCGAGTTCTCTGAAGAGTTTTGTGTCCATGGTTATGCTTATGTTGTGTTTCATATGCGTAAACCTCATATACTGCGTATACTTAGTATACTGAAAAGCTTTATTAGCTTTACTGAACAGAATACACTGCGAGGCACAAACATGAAAACCCTACGCATATCCGACGACGCCCACCAAAAATTGACCGCACTGCTCGGAGAAATCACCGCCCAAACAATGAAAATGCAAACCTACACCGACGCCATAGAAAGCCTTCTCTCCCAATCAGTCATATTACCGCCAGAACTTTTGAACGAAACCCAAGGCTTCATAGAAGAGAACAAGCAGTTAGGCTACACGACGCGCGAGGAGTTCATCCGCGACGCCATACGTTACAGACTCCGCTTCCTAAGAGGCCAATACGAGTACATAGAAATCCCCGTGGAAGAGTACGAGAAACTGCAGCAAGCCATACGCGACATGGACACGGGCTTCCTAAGCGTGGACGACTTCATAGACCAACAAGTACGAAACCTGCTGGAAAAACATGCAGCGTGGACCAAACAAAAGGAAGACTATGAAAAAAGATAACAATTCTCAATTAATTACGTGCAAATTCGTAGAATAAACAGCAAAATCCAAGAGAGTGGACTGCGGCGTAGAGAAGAACTTCCTTCAAAGCGCATATGTTGTTGTGGCTCCACAGTCACAAAAGTTTAAATCAAAATCGAAGTCTAGCTGATTTTGAGAGCAGTAATTGTGGAGGTGAAGTTTGTAATGAAGTGTGGTTTATGCGGCGCAGAAGTCAAAGAACAGCCAAAGATCACGGCAGATGGAAAATGCTCGGTTTGTGGAGCCAAACTAGCAGTCAAGAAATAGCTGTTTCACTGCGCAGAACAATTGATGCAAGGAGGTGATTGTTTGAATTATAAAGAACGCCAGGAAATAATAGCTAAATCGCCTATCTCCTTTGGCTATTTAAAGCGGTTCAACCTCGGCGCTGGAATCCTGCACTTATCACAAGGAATACTAATGCTTGCTCTAGGCACACTTCTGACTTGGGAACGAGACATATACACATTCTACTTGAAACTCGACATAACCCCTGGGCCTCCGCCAGTTTTTAACATCGCACCGGATCCTCAGGTCTTCTTCACCCTTAGCTATCTAGGCGTAATCGTAGCGTCTTTCCCGCTACTTTCGGCTCTGGCGCATTTTTTGATTGCGTATCCAAAAAACAAGGACTACAACGAAAATTTGAAGAAAGGAATGAACCCTTACCGTTGGTATGAGTACGCTTTCTCCAGCTCGATAATGATCGTGTTAATTTCCACGTTTGTGGGGGTCTGGGACTTCTGGTCACTCGTGATGATTTTCGTGTTGAATGCAATGATGATTATGTTCGGATACTTTATGGAAGTGGTGAACCAGAAAACCGAAAAAACTTCTTGGTCAGCATTTATACTAGGCTCCATTTCCGGAGGCGTTCCATGGGTAGTGCTATTCGCCTATTTCATAGCAGCAGTAATGTCAACAGGCACCAACCCGCCGGCATTTGTATACTCAATATTCTTCATTTACTTTGCTGTGTTCAACGTTTTCGCCCTCAACATGATCCTGCAATATAAGGGTGTAGGTCGCTGGAGAGACTACCTTTACGGCGAAAGAGTCTACATCATACTGAGTTTCGTAGCCAAAACAGCACTGGCTTGGCTTGTCTTCATTGGAGTATTCGCGCCGTTTTAAGCTCCTACAATATATCTCTTTTTTATGGTCTTGAATACCGGCTGAATTACGACTGCCCGTTTAATTCAAGAACAGCAAACCCAACGTGTGAGGAGATTAAAATTTAATCCAAACTCAAAGCAGCGGCGCATTTTTATGCCACCTCAACATGTTCTGCTTTTCAAAAGCCGCTTGCTGCGGCTGAAGCGTTAATCAGCGATGCACGTAGGGAGCAGAATAAAATGGAGCTGTCAGCTATTCTGAGAAAACTGCTTGAGAAAGAGCTGTTCTGCCCCGCATGCGGACACACAATGCTCGAATGCAGCAGATGCCATAAGACTCTGCAAGAATTGTTGCAGCTTGACCGTGAGGACAAGCCGTCTTAGTGAGACTGAGTCTGTTGGGAAAAGTTGCTAAAGATTTTTAGGTGAAATTCGCAGCTAATTATGCTGGAGCGTTAGGGAGAATGAATGGCTCGGTTCCTGTTACAATTTTGCTTCTGTTGATAGGCATAGTGGTTACGTTGCTCATGGTATTGATTTTGCGGAAAAGGAAGAGAGAAAGGAAAGCAGGAGAAACAGACTACCGAGCCTTTTTCATAATGGGCGTAGCTTTTTTACCCACTGGATTAGCGATGATGCTGGTTTACTTTTTTGCGGAAATACCGTTTGAAATTGGTTTGCCTCTTTTCGCCTTAGGTCTGATATATCTCATTATTGGTTTAGCTAATCGCGATAAATGGAATAAGACACAATAGGCTGGCATAACACATTGCAGTAACTGTCAAGTATGCAAGCGCTCGGTGTTTCTTGGAAAACGTAAATAAATGCCGGCGGCGTCAAAAAATGGTCGAAGCCATCTTAACAGTGGCCGAGGTGAGGTAGCTTGGTAGCCTATAGGCCTGTGGAGCCTAGCGCCCGGGTTCAAATCCCGGCTTCGGCCCCACCTACACCATTCTAATCAGGTAATCCTGAATTAATGGATAGTAATGCTTAACTGTTCAGTTTTCTCTATTATTTTTATCCCACTGGCAAATCCATGCCGACGGACCCAACGGAAGACCGCAAGTCCCACAAAGCTTGCCTTGCTTGTGATGGCGGGTTTACCCAAACATGGGACACGGTGGGCGCGGGCATAAAATCCCATGCTGAGAGAGCTTAGCCCGAGAGGAGCGCACCGCTCCACAGTGAGGTTAAGTGTTAGGTTACGTGGGAAACAACCGCCCGCGATAAAACAAGATGGGTTGGGCAGACTAAATTTTTAAGTTTAACATTTACATATGAAGTTAGAAAACCAAAGCAGGCTGGGTACCCACGTGGACTTGGAAAAGAAAATCGAGCTTATCTGCAGGCCGCCAACAGAAGAAGTCATAACGCCCGATGATCTGCGTCAGCTTTTAGAAACCGAAGAGCACCCTGTAGCCTACAACGGCTGGGAACCTTCGGGCTTGGTACACTTGGGAACTGGCGTGATCTGCGCCTACAAAATGAAAGACTTCGCCGAGGCAGGCTTGCGCTTCAAAGCCTTCTTAGCCACGTGGCACGGGTGGCTGAACAACAAGCTCGGCGGAGACCTTACGCTTATCAGGAAAGCAGCTGACCTTTTCCGCCACTCATGGATCGCGCTTGGCGTGCCCGCCGACAAAGTAGAGTTCATTTACTCCGACAAGCTTTACGATGACATAGACTACTGGGCGAAAACGGTGATAATCGCCAAAAACCTAACCATAGCCAGAACAAGGCGAACCTTGGAAATCGCTGGAAGAAAAGAAACCGACGCCCGCTATGTCTCGGATTTTCTGTACACGCCCATGCAAGTCGCCGACATATTCCACTTGCAAGTGAAAATCTGCCAGTTAGGCATGGACCAGCGCAAAGCCAACGTCGTCGCCAGAGAAATAGGCGAAAAAATCGGTTATTGGAAACCCGTCTGCGTTCACCATCACCTGCTGCAAGGGCTGGAGAAGCCAAGCGTGTGGCCGATTCCGCAAGGCCAAGAAAAAGAAGCCTTATCCTCAGCGAAAATGTCCAAAAGCAAACCTGAAACATGTATCTTCATCTACGACACGCCTACGGAGATAAAGCAGAAGATGAAAGGAGCCTTCTGCCCAGAAAGAACAATAGCGTTCAACCCTGTCATAGATGTTTGCAAGCACATAATCTTCCGAGAAAAACCCGCGTTCACCATAGAAAGACCAGCCAAATTCGGCGGCACCATAGAATTCCACCGCTTCAACGAGCTTGAAACTGCTTACGCGCAGGGCAAGCTTCACCCACAGGACCTCAAGAACGGCGTCGCAGAAGAACTTGCCGAGATACTTGAACCTGTAAGGCGATACTTCGCGACTAACACTGAAGCAAAAAAATGTTTAGACGCCGTTCGGAAAGCTAACATAACAAGGTAAACCGCTTTGTCCACGCGGCTAAAAGAAAAAGAGGAAAAAATCCTCCAGATTCTTGAAGCGTTAGCGGAAGAGTCTGCAAAAGGAAAGCCCATCGTGGTAGAAGGGAAAAAGGACATTGACGCCCTTCGCGCCTCAGGCGTAGCTGGCACAGTACTAACGGTTAAGACTGGCGGAAAATCCTTTTTGGACGCTGTCTCTGAAATAGAAAAGATGGGCGCGCCTGAAGTAATTCTTTTTTTGGATTTTGACAGGCGCGGAAAAGAAGGAACAAAACGTCTCAAACAGAGTCTGGAAAGAGCGAAAGTAAAACCCAACACCAAGTTTTGGCGTGCACTTTCAGCTTTGGTGGGAAAAGAAATCCAATGCGTGGAAAGCCTAACCGCCTACCTGCGCACTTTACACATGAAAATTGCCGCCTCAACGAAGTAAAAATAATGTTTCCTCTGATAACCCAAAGCTGAAAGGTTTCTTCAAACTAAAGTTCAGCCTTTAAATAAGGGGGCTATAGTTTCCGAGAGCAAATAAAAGCTGCTCGTTGTTTCTAACAAGCTATTTCGCGTGGCTTATTGTGAAGAGATATAAAGCTGACTTTGCTGGTATTAACGTGATAGAATGGAGAAAGTAAAACGTTTTAAGGGAATATTTATCGTTGCAGGTGTGTTGCTGCTCATCGTCCTTATCATCGCTGGCATTTATTGGCAAACCACGCCACGGATACTGTACCCTCAAGAAATCCGCGAGTACGAAGGCCAAGACCTTTCATCGATAGGCGACTTCAGGGAAAACTCCATCAAAGGACCGCAGTATATCAACGAAAGCACTTATCACCTGACAATAACGGGACTCGTGAATAAGACTGTAGAACACACTTACGACGATGTAATTAACGGGTTCCAGAAATACCAGAAAGTGGTGACGCTCCACTGCGTGGAAGGCTGGTCTGTGAAGATTCTCTGGGAAGGCTTTTTGTTGAAAGACTTGTTAAACGAAGCGGGAATAGACCCTCAAGCCGTAGTTGTAATCTTTTACGCTTATGATGGCTACTCAACTTCCCTTCCTCTCGATTTTCTCTTAAACAATGACCTCATCATAGCGTACAAAATGAACGGTTTAGTCCTTCCCCCTGAAAGAGGATTCCCATTCCAACTTGTGGCTGAGAGCAAGTACGGGTACAAATGGATAAAATGGATAACAGAAATTGAGCTATCCGACAACGTGAACTACAAAGGTTTCTGGGAAAGCAGAGGATACCCAAACGACGCTGACCTCCCATAGAAAATTTCAAAACCACAACAGTACCTGAGTTAGAAGGCAGCCGAATGTTGTGTATGAGGCGTTGTCTTCAGAAACCTTAAAGAGTAAGATTACCAATTCATAAAAGTAATAAATAATAGTCGTCAATAATCTCGTGAGTCGCGAAATAAACTCGCATCATGTGATTAAACTAACTCAGAAATCAGAACTTACAACCTTGGAGGTGCACACTTACGGGGACATCCCAAACCTTTACCATAAAGTATGTTATACAAGCCAAATTTGAAATAAACGGCGTCGTGGAAAAACCAGACGTTATAGGAGCAGTTTTCGGCCAAACAGAAGGACTTTTCGGGCCAGAACTCGACCTCAGAGAACTCCAGAAAACAGGCCGCATCGGAAGAATAGAAATCGATTTACACTCGAAAAATGACCGAACCACAGGCACGATAACGGTTCCAACCAGCTTAGACCGCGTTTCCACCGCCCTGATTGCCGCCAGCATAGAAAGCATAAACCGCGTAGGCCCATGCTCAGCCAAAGTGGCTCTAGACAAAGTAGAAGACATCAGAGAAGCTCGGCGAAAAGTAATCATCGACCGCGCCAAAGAGATTTTGCACAAATGGAACATCGAGTCCATGCCTACGGTAGACGAAGTCTACAAACAAATCTCTGATACCATGAAAATCGGCAAAGTCGAAAAATATGGACCAGAAGAACTGCCTGCGGGACCGGAGCTTGAGAGCGCAAAGGAAATAATAGTTGTGGAAGGACGAGCGGACATAATAAACCTTATGCGGTGCGGAATTCTGAATACGGTGGCGCTTGAGGGCGCAAAAGTTCCAGAATCAATAAAGCGTATTTGCAAGGACAAAGAGGCTACCGCTCTCTTAGACGGGGACCGTGGAGGCGATTTAATTCTTAAAGAACTCTTACAGGTTACGAACATACGCTATGTTGGCCGCGCGCCCAGAGGCAAAGAGATTGAAGAGTGTAACTGCAAAGAAATCAACAAAGCCTTAGATGCCCGAATTCCAGTGAACGAACTCTTCAAGTCAAAGAGGGAACGACAGAAAATCGAAATCCCAGACGCCATCAGCCAAGCAGCAAAAGCATTGCAGGGCACGCTTGAAGCGGTTCTTCTCAACGACAAGCTTGAGCAGACTGAACGGTTGCCCGTGAGTCAATTGGCTGAAAAACTGCAGCAAACAAGCAGCGTTGACACCGTAGTCTTCGACGGCATAATTACCCAGCGAATAGTAGATGTGGCGGGCGAAAAAAACATAAAGCGAATAGTTGCCTCTCGCATTTCAGAAGCTGTGAAGCCCGCGTTAAACGTTGAACTCGTAACCTTTAAAGATGTTATATAAAGCTAGTTTCTCATGAAGTTTTTCTTCAGCAACTTTCGGCGGCTCAAAACTATCTTCAGTCACGGCGTAAAAATAGGCAATAGAATTTCTGTTAACAACGAGCATGTTGAGCAAACTTGAAGTGAAGGCGTATGCGAACTATGGTTGAATGCCTTTTCAAGTATTGTGCTTGAGAAGGTCTATTATGTCTGGGAAGTCTATACCTAAAGCTTTGGCTTTCTCTATTGTCGGCACTCCATTCGGCGTCCAGCCGCGCCGTTTGTAAACCGCGTCCTTCAGCTTCTCATATTCCGCCTCACGATATTTCCTCAACGCAGCCATTTTCTCCTCTGTCGACTTGCCCGTTGGGTTAATGCCGAGCTTTTCTTTTAGTTGCTTGTCGTAGCGTTCCTTGCGACTCTCGTACTCCTCCTTTGTCACAGGTCCAACCGCGCGGTACGGTACAGTGTCGTGCTCTCGTGTTCCGTAGCCCATGCGCACGTTGAAGATGCGCTGGAAATTGTAGACCTTCTCGCTCATCAGTATTAGGTCGTCCACGGTTACTTTTCTGCCTGTTACCGCGTAGAACAGTTTGGCGTAGTTCTCAACATGCGCCATGACTTTGGCTGGTTCTTTCGTCTGCTTGTTACTTTCGGGTATAACATCGTTCCATGGAAGCTTGCACAAGCCGTTCAAGCTGAACCATGTGCGCCACATCGGAAACCAATGCAGGCTTTCCGCCTTCTGCTCAAACGTGGGCATGAGGTTGTGCACCATGTCAAGGAATATCAGCCACGCCTCGTCATGCTGCGGACCCTTCAGCGTCAAGCCATAACCGCCCTGCTGCGCCAGCGACTCCTTAGTCACGTACTCAGAAAACTCTAAGCCTTTCGACTCCATGCCGATGTCCCGCATTATCCGCGCGTCAGCGCCGTACTTTTCTGCAAACAGCTTCTTCATTCGCCTAATGCCTTGACCCACCACGGCACCGAAGCCTTCGCCACGCGCCATCTGATGCACAAGCTCCACTGCTGCTTCCTTATTGCCAAACCGCAAGTCTAAGCCGCCTGTGGCTTTCTTGTCAATCAAACCCATCTCGTAGCATTCCATAGCGAAGGCGGTTGCTGTTCCCACACTAATCGTGTCCAAACCATAAATGTCACAGTAAAAGTTCATTTCAATAATGTGGTCCACGTCGAAAATGCCGCAGTTGCTACCCACACCCGCGACTGTCTCGTACTCAGGACCAGTCACGAAAACCCGTTGCCCCTTGTACGGTCCAGTCTTAAGCTCAAAATCTTTCACCACATGAGCACATGATAAGGAACAGCCGAACCAGCAACCGTCAAATCCAGCGTGGAACTTCTTTCGGTACACTTCCCTGCCCAACTTCTCCGCCTCAGGATGACAACCATACCTGAAATTGTTCACTGGCAACAGGTCAAAATTGTTCATTGCAGACACAAGTTGCGGAGAGCCAATAATCGACATTTCATTCTGTTTCGGATCAAGCGCCCTTATCTCTCTGTTATACGCGGTGCCAATCTGCTTTACAAGTTCAGCATCAGCGGGACCATTGCTGTCTACGGTTATCTTTCCAGAATACTTGACCACGATAGCTTTGATTTTCTTGTTGCGTAGCACCGTGCCTATTCCGCCTCTGCCAGCCTGCTTGAACCTGTGAATGCGCCGCGCTACGTCGTACCACGAAAGATTAAGGCAGCCAATCAGCGTGTGCTCTGCGCCTGGACCCGCCGAAACGACGGAAATGCTGAGCGGATTGCTGCCGCCATACTTCTGCGCCATGGCATCTACAATTAAATGCGTCTCTGACGGAAGCCCTTCAGCGTCTTCAACTTGGACCTTGCGCGCGTCACCGTCAATGAATATGACAACCTCGGACTCTGGTTTGCCCTGCACCTCAAGAGCGTCCCACCCCGCAAATTTCAAGTAAGGACCAAAATAGCCGCCAACATTAGAGTCCACAACCATGCCCGTCAAAGGCGAAATGGACACTGCGATGCTCTTTCCGCCGCCAGGATAAACAGGAATGCCGCCCAACGGACCTGAGGCTAAGCAAACCTCGTTCTCCGCGTCATCCCACTTCACGATGCGGTCTTTAGGCAAAGCGTTCCAGAGCAGCCAAATGTTGAAGCCGCGTCCGCCAGTGAACGTGTTCTTCATTTTATCCGAGACTGGCCTGCTTGCGATTTGCATTTCTGAAAGGTTAACGTACAATGTTCTGTTGTTGTAGCCCCTCTTCAGCTTTTTTGGTTCGTACGTGAAATCGGCCAGTGTCATATTTTCACCTTGTGCAGTGTGGAAACTGAAAGATGATAAAAGGGTGATAATAGCCTTTTCGCTGTAACTTGCTAATTTTTAAAAGAAAATTTGGGAAGTGAAAGCTATTTACATATCTTATGTTATCAAAATCTTTTCTTTTTGAGGATTATCGCAAACAGCGGGGCAAGCATTAACAATGGCAAAATGACCCAGAACTGAAATTCTGGAACAACGCCGTATTCATCAGTCTTCACCAGCCAAAAATCCCTGCCGCCAGCACCATAAGACCACGTCCAGCCTGTTATTGCGTATCCTCCATCACTAGTCTCCACCACAGAATACCCCTTATCAATGTTTGTTCCTCCGTACGTCTGATTCCACTGTGCGGTTCCGCTTGCATCAGTCTTAACCAGCCAAAAATCAGCGCCTCCAGCACCATAAGAAAATGTGGTTCCTGCTATTGCGTAGCCTCCGTCGCTAGTCTGCACCACAGAATAACCATAATCACCGTCTGTTCCGCCGTACGTTTGACTCCACATTGAAGATGCTTCAACCGAAAAAACTAAAGAAACACATAGTAAAACAGAAAGAACCGTGATTAAGAGAAATCGCTTTCTAAGCAACAGCATCTTCCATGAACATATTGCAAATATTTAAGTAAAAAATTTTTCGGTTAATCCTTTTCGCAAGCTAACCACCCAACTTTCCACATAACCTCACACTTCAGGTTAGCTAGATAAATATCCACCTTTCTTATGTTAGCTAATTCCTGGATTTCATTAAAAATGAGGGTTTTGAGGGAGATATCTCCACTTGCAGGGGATGCAATTCCCACGTCCAGCTCTGGTTAGTTAAATATACATCTACCCATCCAATTATTCTTTAATTAAGAGGCGAAAAAGTGAAGATTATAGAGAAAAACCTTCGGCAAGGCTTCGTTAAAGTCGTTCCAAGCTCTGATGATGACCTTTGGCACCTGTACAACGTCATCTACAAGGGCGACGAGGTTTACGCTTACTCTTCAAGAGCCATAAAGTTTGAGCAGGAGTATTCCAGACCTAAAAGTGGCGAACGCGTCTCAGCCTTCATAGGCGTCACCGTAGAATCCGTCGCTTGGGACAAATTTCTGGGCAAGCTGCGAGTTCACGGAATAATCTGCCACGCGCCCGACACCATCCCAACAGGCGCCCACCACACACTCAACATAGCCCTAAACCAGCCCCTGACAATCGTAAAGAAGGACTGGTCCAAACACCTCCTTGACAGACTAAGGCGGGCAAGTAAGACCGAAAAAACCATGATAATCCTCTCCATCGACGATGAAGGCTTCGCCATAGCTGAGACCAAACAGTACGGCGTAGAAATCAAAGTGGAAGAACGCATGAAACTGCCTGGAAAGCTCGAAGCCGAAAAACGATCGGCTGCCACAAAAGAGTACTTCCGCCGAGTGCTAAACAGCCTAACCCAACTATGGTCACCAAAACATACTCCAATAGTGATTCTGGGCGTGGGCTTCGTAAAAAACGACTTTGCAAAATTCCTAGCAGACGAAGCCTCCGACGTGTCCAAATCAGTGGTGGACGTGAAAAGTGTTAACAACGGTGGCACGGCAGGAATTTACGAGGCACTGCGCTCCGGCGTGCTCTTGAAAGCTGCGAAACAACTGCGAATTGTTGACGAAACAGAGACCATGGAAGAAATCATGAAGCGCCTAGGAAAAGGCGAAGCCACAATCACCTACGGCCTTGAGCAAGTAGAAAACGCGGTGAAGATGAGCGCGGTTGAAAAGCTGGTTTTGGCGGACACTATGCTGCGTAACTCTGAAGAGGAACAGCGTCTGCACTTAGAGGAACTTATGCGGGAAGTGGAAAAGCGAAACGGAAGCATAACAGTAGTCAGCACGGAACATGAAGCCGGTGCCAAACTCCTCGCTTTGGGCGGAATTGCAGCGCTCCTTAGATTCCCTGTTTACCGCGACGTTTCAACATGAAAAAGCTAATAAACTACGAAGAGAAGCCATTTCATAGTATCATGTTATATACTCCATGTTTATTTAAATCTATCAAGACACGGGAATTTAAATGAGCAAAACAAAACCGACAATCACCATTCAAAACATAGTCGCGTCAGTATCCCTAAACCAGAAGATAAACCTGCAGAAAATAGTGGCAAAGTTCCCCCACACTGAGTACAATCCAAGCGTGTTTCCAGGCTTGGTTTTCCGCCTCAAAAAACCCAAAACTGCTACCTTGATTTTTGGAACAGGCAAGATGGTTTGCACTGGCGCGAAGTCAGAGAAGGAATCGCGAAGAGCCGTAGAAAAAGTAGTCAAAAAACTCAGAAGCGAAGGAATCCAAATAACCGATAAACCCGTGGTCCACATCCAAAACATCGTTGCCTCCGCAGCATTAGGCGGAGAAATAGACCTCGAAAGCCTTGTGTACAAGCTCAGCAGGGTCATGTATGAGCCGGAACAGTTTCCAGGAGCCGTCTTCAGAATGAACGACCCCCAAGTGGTTTTCCTTATCTTCTCAGCGGGAAAACTAGTCTGCGTAGGCGCCAAGAAGGAAGAGCAAATCTACGAGGCAGTTGACAAAATACAAAAACTACTTGAAGAAAAAGACCTAATCTACTATCCCGAATAAGCCTCATTTCATTCTTCTACGAACTGCAGGATTTAAGTCAGCGAGTTTTTTCAGCGCCATCTCAAAGGTCTCGGCTGAAGCTAATTCCTTTTTTATGAAGACTCCTGTTCTTCCAACCTCGTCTCGCTTCAAAAGCGCATGAACGCGATCTAGAACTGTTTCTGCGGATATTCCCAGAATTTTTGCCGCGTACTCTTCACGGCCGATTATGCTGCTTTCCGTGTGCCCTTCCTCTGTGGGTTCAATTAGCATCAGCCGTTTGTCTACTCCTGTCACGCGTGTGCCCGCTTTTAGCTGGTTGAGGGTTGCTTCGCCGCCAAACTTGTAGAATTCGCGTTCTACCCTGCGCATGCGCATTAAGGGAAAAGAAACGCTTGCCCTCTCGTCTACTTCGATGTATGCTTTCATGGCGTAGTTCGGCGTGGCCTGAACCAGCAAACGCTCGTTAACTGGTATTCGGGCTTTTTCCAAGGCAGTTTCCACGAGGAAGGAGGATAGCAGCTCCGCTATGAACACATCGATGTCGCTGTTCTTGTTCACGTCACCTCTGGCGATGCTTCCATGCACCAGTGTTTGCAGGCGAAAGGCTTCTAGCGCAGTCATTATTCGTGTGGCTTTTTCTCGGTATTCCCCAAGCAACGCCCAGTGCTTACTGCTGTAGGCTACTTCTTTGTAGTCAGCGTACTTCTTTGGCTTCGTGGCCACCAGAATCATCTCTTTATAGGAGTTTATAGTGTATGGTTTATTTAGTAATTTGTCAATCAAAACATTAATGGCGTGAAAGTCTAATGAGCGCGAATGTTGCCGCTACGGTATGCACTGTGTGCAAGCGCAGGGAATCTTTCTTTTTTAGGCCATACTCAGGAGAAAGGCTCTGCAAAAAATGCTTCGTCGAGTCTATCGAAGCGAAAGTTAGAGCCAGCATCGCCAAGTACCAAATGTTCAATTTTGACGACAGAATAGCAGTGGCTGTTTCCGGCGGGAAGGACAGCATAAGCCTATTGCATGTGTTAGCTAAAATGGAGCGGCTTCACCCTAAAGCATCGCTTGTGGCGGTGACCGTGGACGAGGGGATTAAAGGTTACAGAGACGAAGCCTTGGCGATCGCAGCGGCAAACTGCAAAAAGCTAGGAATAGATCATTATGTAGTGTCGTTTAAGGAGCTTTATGGTTTCACGCTTGACGAAATAGTTACACGCGCGCGGCTGAAAGGCGGGAGGGAGCTGACATCCTGCGCTTACTGCGGTGTCTTACGGCGAAGAGCGCTTAATGTGGCTGCTCGTGATGTTGGCGCAGATAAAATTGCGACGGCGCACACTTTGGATGATGAAGTTCAAACGATTCTTTTGAACATTTTTCGCGGGGATGTTTTGCGGTTGGCTAAGGAAAAGCCCGTGACGGATGAGGCGCATCCGCGGTTTGTGCAGAAGGCTAAGCCGTTCTGTGAAATTCCAGAGAAGGAAAGCGCCTTGTACGCTTATGTTAAGAAAATCAAGTTTCAAGATACGCCGTGTCCTTATGCTTCAGAAGCCTTGAGGAACGACATTCGCGCTATGCTTAACCGCATGGAAGAAAAGCATGCTGGAACAAAATTCACGGTTTTCAAGTCGATAGAGCGCATAAGGTTTGCGTTGGATGAAATCGCCAAAAAAGCCGACTTCAAGGAGTGCGTTGAGTGCGGCGAGCCAGCGTCTTCGGATTTGTGCAAGGCCTGCGAGATGCTGAGACAAATCGGTTGAAGTTATTTGCGGCTGAAGCCCTTCCTGCTTTTTATGTCCCGTAGCATTTCGGAGGCTTCGAAAGCGCTTTTGGCTGCGGCTACCTTTTTGGCTCTTCTCAAGTCTACGCGTGTGCCGCAGTAGGGGCAGGTTTTCGTTTTCTGGCCATCTGCAGCCAAGAATAAGCCGCCGCATCGGTTGCATGTAATGATTAAGGTTGGTCGCATACGCTTGTGCCTCCGAAAGACTTTTCCACAAACAGTTAGATAACGTTTAGGGAAGAGTGAGCATTTGATGAGTGATGAGAGAAGAGCAAGGTCAAAGCTGCGTTTAGTGGATCTCGCGGTGCAGTATTTCAAGAAGGAAGGCTACAAAATTAACCGTGAGAACACTGTTATTGAGGGTTATAGTGGCATTTCTAGGAAGTTTGATCTGATGGTGCAGAAGGGCCGGTCAGAGCAGGGGGTTTGGATACGCGATTGGAACAGGACGATAGGCGTGAATGTTATTATTAGCTTGGATACGGCTTCGGAGGACGTTGGCTTGTCAAACCCCATAATAATAGGTGAAAAGTTTAGCGATCACGCGAAGTCTTATTCGAACAGGCGCAAGATTATGCTTTTGACGAAGCAGAAGATGATTATGAGCCTTAGGTAAAGGTTAAATTTTCAAGTATTCGTCGATTATGCTTTTCTTTTCCAGCATGCCCAACCAGTCTACGCAGCCCACAAGGCACTTTTTGCGTTCGTCTAGAATGGCAATGATTTCGCGTGTGACGTTTTCCACTGTTTTCCCAGTAATGTCCAACTCGCATACTTTTTCTTTCTCATGCTCGCTTAAAGCTTCGACGAGGCAAACGTCCAGAATTTCAGAGGCAAGGTTCTCCCAAAGTTTAGCGCCTGAAAAGCCGCATTTTTCCATGAAGCTGCGTAGCTCTATTGGGTTTCGGCGGAGAACGAAGATGCGTGTGGCGTAGCGTTTTGGGACGACTGCATAGGCGTAGTGTCCGTCGACTATGACAGCGCGTTTTTCGGTTTTGTCTATTGTTTCTCCGATTTTCGCGCGCATTTTTTCTTCGTCGATTATGGCGGTTTTTCTTTCTTTGTCTTCGCCTATGGTCAGGTCGTGTTTCTCGGCGAATTCGGTTAGGTTAATGTAGAGGGCGTCTAGTTCTGTGGTGAGCTGTTGTGCTACTGTGGTTTTTCCTACGCATGGCGTACCAGTTATGAGGATGACGCGTTTGTTCATATTTGCCTAGAAAGGTTGGGAAATTTTTATTGCTTGCGGATGCGCATTGGCTAGTGGGGCTGGCGAGTTGGTGTGTGGCTTTCGAGCCCTGCTTGATGTGGGGCTTGAGGAAACTCCGCTCACGTGTAGAATTGCAGCCTCTTCATTGGGGCAAGGCGAGAGCCTTGGCTACGGAGCAGAAACGAAACGTCCACCCTGCGCGTGGCGATGATGCATGTTAAGTTGCTGAGTTTGCTGGGTGCGAAGCGGTGAAACGGCCGTCCTGCAAGTGGAAAGGGCAAACAGACGCTGATGAGGAATCTACCTGAAAGGCGCGGGTAGCCCGATTAGCCGAATGCCACAAAAAACAAAAGGCGGGTTATTGCCAAGACGCCAGCCCTCTAGGACGTCACAATGAACAAAAGGTAAATTCTGGGCGTCGCAAAAAACAAAAGGTTCGTCGTATTGAACATTTGCCTTCCATGAAATACTGGTTAGACGAGACATTAAGCAAAGAGCCAGCCACAAGAAAACTCTATCTAAGAAATTTTACCAAGTTTTCACAATGGCTAAACAAGACACCAGACGAGATACTTGAACAACGCCAAAAAAACCTTAGAAGCACAGACCCAAAAATACAGCGAACAATAGAAAGCTACCTAATCAAATTCTTAGCAGACCAGAAAAAGGAAGGATATGCACCAGCAACGCTACAAGTAGTCTTTGCTTCAGTACGGTCATTCTTTGAGATACATTATGTTCCTTTGAGAATGAGACGTGGAGACTACCCAAAAGGCGAAAGCCTTGGAGTGAGACGAGCAAACAAAAAAGCTATACTCAAAGCAGTAGAGAACAAAAGAAATCGTAACAAAATATCACTAAAAGCTATGATACTATTTCTTAAAGACTCAGGTTTACGAGTCTCAGACGCACGACTTCTAAACTATGGAGACATACAAATACCGCTTGAAAGAGGAGACGAAATAATACCAATCACCATGATAACGCAGAAGTCTAAAATCGTAGCAAAAACCTTCATAGGAAAAGAAGCAATAGACGCACTCAAAGAATACCTAAAAGCAAGACGCAAGGGAAACAGAAGAATACCACCCGAACCAATAACCGCTAAATCGCCACTATTCAGAACTTGGATAGGAAAAGAAGTCAAGCGAATACCAAGAGAATCATTTTGTAGCAACGTAAGACAAGCATTCTTAAGAATAGGCGAAGCTAACGTATCCGCTCACAGCCTAAGAAAATTCTTGCAAACAAACCTTGAAGTCGCAGGAGTAAACGTGAACTGGATTGACCAGATGTTGGGACACAGGCTAATCAATAGTAGAGACGCTTACAGCAAACCAACAGACGAACAACTAAAGGAAGCATACGCCAAAGCATACCCACAAATCAAAGTCTATCCAGAAATAATCGAAAAAACAGAGCCAACACCAGAACCACAAGCAAAACCACAACCAATATCAGAACCAACAGAAAACGAATACCTTGTTAAAATAGCCAACAATATAACAGAAGCCACACAACTAATAGCACAAGGATACGAATACGCCGCAGAAATTGACGGAACAAAACTATTCAAAAAACGCAAATAGCCACTACTTTATCCTTTTTCTAAATTTTTCCGCGTTGAAAGATTGAAGTATTCTATTCTTTTTTTATCTGCATTTTACCATTCTCGTAAGTTAACCAGCCTTTTTCCCCTATTATTGCATCCAAAAGCGTTTTTGAAGGGTTCTCATTCGTCTCTAGATAACCAAGCATTTTGCATAAGTCAATTGTTCTGGTAATTAATAGGTTGGAGTTAACCGCTTTTTGAACGACATTTGGAGGAAAAGGGATATCTTTGTTTTCAAGAGAACTTGCAGTCATAAAAGTATTCGCAATTAGAAGTCCTGTCAAATTCGGCACCAATCTTGCTTCCCTATGCTCATCTAATTTCGAGATATCCTGTCTAGTTAAATTCTTATTTAATCCCTTAATTTCAACGATGACAAATCTTTCTTTCAGATGTAATATCCACAAATCTTCTTCATAAATCTCATCAATTTCCACCTGCAAACCTAAATTTCTCAGAAAATCATTGATTGCAGTTACAAGATTTCTGTCGCTAAGCCATAGAATAGATTTCATTTTGCGGTAATACTCAAGTTTGTTTTCCAAAGGAACAATTTCTTCATTTCGAATTTTTTCAATTTTCTTCTTCAAGCTCCCTTCATCTGCAATTTCGTATTCCTCTATGTAATTCGGAGCAATCGACACAATTCTTGATGCAAAAGAGATTAGGGCAGAAGCGAGTTTTTTGGTGTGCTCTACAACATATTCTAATTTAATTGACCCCCATACACAAGGGATAAAAATCAAAATTCCCTTGCTAACTTCTTTTGAAAATCCCATAACAGTGCTTTCATATGCTGTACATATTATTTGACCAATTTCATCTTTGGGAAACCACACTCTGCCCGCTCCAAGGTCATCAAGAAAAGGTTTGAACTCAGAGCGTTTCACTGAAAGATTATGACAAACCTTGTCATCTGAGATATAGTAATATGGAATTTTGTTTGATTTAAAAACCCCAGCGACCACATAATCCTCCGCATGTTCGCCAATAATACATACTATATTGCCCTTCGCTAATGCGCTTTGGATTTCCTTTTCTCTACGGATTGCTTCTGGAGGTTCGTCTTTGAGAACATCACGCCAATGGATTTTTTCATATTTATACGGAAATGCTCCAGATTGATAAATAATTATATCATAATTTGACAAATGGTCAGCAGAATCATTATCTGCAAATTCAATTTCTCCTCCATTAATTTGCACATTTTTAATGCCACTAAGACCGAAGAACAAAATTCTTTTTACTGAAGACATATTGGCTAAACCTCTGCTCACCTATGTTTAATCAAACATAAAGTTTTTTTCTCCTTTGGTATTATTCCTAAAAAAGCGACAAACTCATCTCGACAAGCGTACTCTCGGCGTCGCTTTCGCTCCGCCTCGCGCCAAACGAAACCGCGCAAGCCAAACGTTACGCAAAAAGCGCGCTAACGTCCGCTATCAGAAATCTTCATATTCGCGCATATATCGTTCGCCCTTTTCTGTCAAGAGGTCACATATCTGCCCGTCACGCTTACATTTACCGTCCGAAGCTTCATCAAAACTCGGACATGGACTTGCCAAAGACTGCATATGCCTACAACTACTGTCACGGATAAACTGGTCAACAGCACGGGCTACCGCTGCTTTTTGACCTGCTGGGATTTCACCAAACATCCATGCTTTTTCTTTTGTTTCCTCTAAACTTCGACGTTTCCGAACCGACAGCTTTTTCGGGGACTTCTTTTTCCACCTTCCCATTAACAAGCACCTCCATAACTCTGATAGACATAGCTTCCGCTATCATAAACGTCCTTTTCTATCCAAATTGGCAACCCATCTTTGTCAAAAGCGGGCTCCTCAAATTCTTTAATCCAGAACTCTTTTTCAATCCGTGCTCTATCAAAACCCAAATAACGCAACGGAACACATTGCGAACCGCAAATCGGACATAACGCAGCTTCTTCCTTAAACTCAGATTTGTCTAACTTCAAAACCCGAATCCCACAAACCCCAAACCAAGTTAGGGAATGGAACCGCTTTTTTGACGGAATAATTGTAGAATGGTTTAGCTGATAGTAGAAAGTTCCTAAGATTGTTTTGCGTTTTTTAGCGACCTTGACAATCCAGCCATCTACGTCGTAAGCTCGTCTTGTTCTTCCCTCGAATCCATTGCGGCAATTGCGACAGAAATCACGGTCACTCCCACAGTTATGAACGCATTTTCGACACCTGCTGTAACTATCAGCCAAGAATCCTACAGTATGCCAGTGCAAACTCCAATACCACCCGAACGGCACACCTTTACGCCGCGATTCTCGTTTATTGGCAAAGCGGAAACCATGAAATATGAGACCTCCGCCAATTACCCCTCTGCCTCCTAATATCTCCCGCACTCGCAGCCTTCCCTGTAAGTATCCTTCATATCCTTCGTCAAACATGCTATATTCCACTTTCGGGACGCTAGCGATTATGTGCTCTGCTCTACCATACTTCCTTGAGGCTTTTTCAATACGCCAAGCTGCTACCTTTGCCTCGCGAACCGCCCAAGCTTTGAAGCACTCTGGGCAACGTGGATTGAAACACCGCCGAATCCTTTTCTTAACGTATGCATTTCCATGATGATTCACCCCGTCAAGCGTAGTCTTATCGTGAAGGTGAGTTTTTGCACAACCAATGAAGCCGTACATCTTGCCACACCTTTTCGGAGAATGAGGGTCACTGTTTGTAACTTCACCGTTTCCAACAACCTGATAAATGCCATGAGTAGCCCACCTTTCTTCTTTTACATGGTCAACTTCAGTCGTTTGTATGCTCAAGGATTTACTCACTTAACAAACCATTAGCCAAAAGCATTATAAAGGCGATATGGTACCTTTATCATCAGAAATGACACCTTTTAACAAATCTAATCCAAAAAACCGCGTGGAAGCAGATGATGTAATAAGGATAACTGGGCTCTGCCCACCAAGAGAACAAGCTTTCTTCACAATAATGAGACAATCGGGACTAAAGCCGCATATCATCAAAAAGCTGAGAAGAAAAGATATCGAACTAAACTCAACGACACCCTGTAAAATTGATTTTCCAGAAAGAGACCTTGAACCACCTGCGTTCATTGGAGAAGAAGCAGTCAATTATACCAAACAATATTTAGCTACCCGAAAAAACGTAACACCTGATAGCCTTCTTTTCACTAGTCACACTAATCAAAACAAAGAAATCAATACAAAAGATGTTAGCAGAACATTCAGAATAGCCGCAGAAAAAGTAGCCAAAGAAGACCATAGGCGATTAAAACTAATGAGCCTAATCTATTTCTATCGAGACCAAGCTAAGCCCTACCTGAAAGAGTTGGAAAATCACCCCTTTCACAATGATGAATTTTATAGGGATTTGTACAAAAAACACGCTTTGCCGCTCTTAGAAATCGAGACTCGCATAACCATACAGAAACGCGCTCCGAAAAAATGGTTCCATCAAAAAATAGAAAGCCAAAACAACCAGATTGAAGAATTAAGACAAACAATTGTTAGAGATAAAGAATACATTAGCTCCATTTTGTCTCTACTTTACGACAACAAAGGAAATTGGGAAACAGGGGAAAACATCAAGTTAGGCGACAAATTCATTAAACTTTGGCAAGAAGCAAAAGATGTACAATTAATGCATATGGTCGATTTTTTGAATGAACGAAAAAAATACGTGCCGTATGTGGATATTCTAGAAGAATTAACTAAGACTCTTGAAAACATTCTGAAACCGTACGAAGAATTGAAGAAAACAAAGAGAAGCAAAAACAAATTACTGCCTTGAAAACGGCACTCAGCCCGAGCATACCCCATAAAAGGGGGTTCGCTCTAGAAACCAGACCACGATGTCCTCACTAAACTGAGAAAGAAATATTAAATGCTTTAGAAGAAGATAAGGTATAGGTGATAGAGGGTATATTGAATGATTGGTGAAATAATTTACTTTTTGTTTGTTTTTATCGCATGTATCGCATTTATGGCGCGTATCGGCTTCTTATACAGGCTTTTGCCTAAATCTTTAGCTCAGAAGATTCTTGCTGAACTGTCCAGTCTTAAGGTCTCTACACCGAACTTGAAATCTACCTCTAACAGTAACAATTCCACTTCTCCATAATTGTCTTGTTTGGCTTGCAGACAGTCTCTCGACCTGAAAACCAGACCGCTTATGCCCTCTCTTATACTGAAGGGCAACGCAGTCAAAGACCAACACAGGAATGACAAACAGCCAACATCACGTTTTTTCCGCCAACCCACGTAAAAAAGTGCCTTCTGCTTTCGCAGTCCTCAAGGTAAACTTTTCCTTTTTGTTTCCGCCAAAAAGTCGCTGAGGCTAAAAGTTTACTCTCTCGGAACAGGCATACAAGAAGGGACGCATATCAATCCCAACAAGGAATGATGAAACATGAAGCAAGAAAAAACAGCGCAACAAAAATCTAAATACACATACCGAACCAGCAAAAATATGCGAATGCAAAGGAGAGATAAAGAATGAAAGAAGAAACAACAAAAGAAGAGAGTTTACTAAGACCTAAGGCGGGTTACTGTCAACACACCAGCCCCAAGTTAAATAAACCTCAGACTAGATAGTATTTCTAATGGCGAATATTGTTGGTTTCGTTAACCCAACTGCAAGAAGTACCATCTAAGAACTTGATATTACTGGTTGGTCCCCCTGGATCTGGAAAGTCAACCTTCTGCCAGCAAACAGTTCTTAGCAACATTGAGATGATGCCAGTAATCTACGTGACAACCGAATCCGCTCCATCCAAAGTTATCGACTCCTTGAGACAAAAGGGGCTGGGTGAGGTACTACCTCACTCCTTGAGTTTTGTCGACGCCTTCCACGAAACCGTAGGCCTCTCCACTGCAGATCGACCAGACATAGTGAAAGCTTCATCTGAGAACTTGACAAGCCTAGGCATAGCCATATCCAAGCTGCAGGAAAGGGCAGGTGAAAACGTTCTTCTAATCTTCGATTCCTTGACCACGCCCTACCTTATGAGCGGCTCAGAGATCTTGAGATTCATGAGGATGACCCTGCTAAGGTTAGCGGCTGAGGGAAACGCTGTCTTGGCCTGTGTGGACAAGGGCTGCGGAAAGGAAGAAGACCTCGTAGCCATGATGAGCACGGCGGACGGCATCGTCAAGATAGAGCTTATGAATGGCACGAAAACCTTCAATATCATGAAGCATCCAAAGGTTGAGCCGACAAAGATTGAGGTGCCGATGACTTGGAGCCCAGCGATCCCTTACCAATTTGATGTGGAAAAGATTACGCAACACATGGAGATGTCTATGGGTCTGATGGCCGGACCCCCGCTGAGAACAGAGGTAGGAGATTACGTAAACCTTTTCTGGCCAAACTTCGTCCGGTGGAGTTGCATGCTTTGGGATCCCAAAAGGTTCCCAACGTTGACGTACATCTCAAGCAAACAAGGTGAATCCATGGTAGGCGAGTTCATCCGGCTTCTTCCTTGGTACGTAAGGCTTTACCTCAAATTGTTCATGCCTAAAAACTTCAGCGAAGGAAAAGACATGAAGAAACTAATGTCATGGGCGCGGCGTTTATTAGAAGAAGGCGACCGCCTCGGTGTTATTAAATACCTTGAAGATGCATCCAAGACAGATGAACATTATGTAAGAGGGTACGAGTTTGCGACGTGTTGGGGATTTGAGAACGTCGGCGCGACTTTAGGGTTGGGGACTCTTGGGGCGTGGGCGGGAGCTATAATGGGATTTGAGAAGGAAGAAAGGAACTGGAACTGGGTTGAGACGAAGTGCATAGGCCTCGGGGATCCCTACTGTGAGATAAAGATTGTACCGGGAGAGATCGATGAACTGAAGACCTCTCTGGAGTCTCTAGACAGTACAGTTGTAGAAAG